>Ga0129299_1000345_pt1 | contig 29039 bp, 25 predicted proteins | sample ConPoolayeCmetaG_FD_94477 | JGI IMG/M metagenome (GOLD analysis project Ga0129299, IMG submission 94477) | Hot spring microbial mat communities from California, USA to study Microbial Dark Matter (Phase II) - Cone Pool mat layer C metaG ...
ATTCACCGGAGGCGTCGTTTACCCCTCTCTTGCCGCCGCCGTTTATCACCCTCATTGCCGGGAGGGGCTGCATCTACAATTGCTCATTCTGCAAGCCGGCAGAGAACTACATCTTTGGCAAGAGGGTGCGCCGGCGCAGTGTGGCTCACGTGATGGGCGAGCTGCGCTTGCTGCGGGACAAATTTCACTTCAACAGCTTCATGTTCCACGACGATTGCCTCATTGAGGATAGGGAGTGGGTCACCGAATTTTGCCAGGCGTATATGGCGGAGGGCTTCAGGCAGCCCTTCTTCTGCCAGGGTCGGGCAGACATCATCGTCAAGAACGAGGACATGGTGGCGCTGATGGCTCGGGCGGGCCTGAAAGGGTATTTCGTTGGGTTCGAGAGCGGCAACGACCGGGTGCTGCGGTTCATCCGTAAAGGCACAACGCGGGCGATCAACCTGGAAGCGGCCCGTGTGTCGCGCAAGTATGGCCTGTCCATCTGGGCCAACTATATGCTGGGTCTGCCCACCGAAACCAAAGAGGAGATCATGGATACCATTTCCATGCTGCGGGAAATTGACCCGGATTACTACAGCCCGGCCTTCTACACCCCCCACCCCGGCAGCGACCTTTTTGACTACTGCGAGGAGCATGGGCTGTCGCTCATCACCAACTACGACAGCTATCGGCGCAACCCAGACGAGGTCAAAATTAAAGGGCACGACTACGAGTTTTTGCAGTGGGCGCTCAAGGAATCAATGCGCCGCAAGCCAATCAACACCATCAAGCGACAGGTGAAATACTATTGGGGACGCTATGCGTCGCCACGCAAAGCTATGCGCAAGTTGGGCCAGGCAATTCATGCGCTCAGGAGGGCACCAAATTGAAAACTCTGATGATTACCGGCGGGGCGGGCTTCATTGGCAGCAATTTCGCCCGCTACATGCTCGGCAAATACCCGGACTATCGGATAGTGGTCTACGATAAGCTTACATACGCGGGCAATCCGGACAATTTCAAAGATTTGCTCGAATCGCCGCGCTTTGCCTTTGTGCAGGGCGATATTTGCGACGCCGAAAAAGTCAATGCCACGATCCGGGAACATCAGATTGACACCATCGTCAATTTCGCGGCGGAGAGCCATGTAGACCGCTCGATCCTTAACCCCGACGCTTTCATCCAGACGGATGTGTATGGTACTTATGTGCTTTTGGAAGCAGCGCGCCGGAACGAGGTGGAGCGCTTCCTGCAGGTTTCTACCGATGAAGTGTATGGCTCAATCTCTTGCGGCTCGTTTAAGGAGACCGACCCGATGGAGCCGAACAGCCCATATTCGGCCAGCAAAGCCAGTGGGGAGCTGATGGTCCGCGCTTATCACGTGACGTATGGGGTGCCAACGCTGGTAACGCGCGGGTCAAATACCTTCGGCCCCTACCAATACCCGGAGAAACTGGCCTCGCTGTTCATCACCAACGCGATTGACGACCAGCCACTGCCTGTGTATGGGGATGGCCGGCAGGTGCGTGACTGGCTTTTTGTGCTCGATCACTGCAAAGGGATCGACGTCGTGCTCCATCACGGCAAGGTTGGCGAGACCTACAACATCGGCGGCGAGAACGAGCGTTTCAACATTGATGTAACCGAGCTGATACTGGACTTGCTGGGCAAGCCGCGTTCCCTGATCCGTTTCGTGCCCGACCGGCCCGGCCACGACCGGCGCTACGCCCTCGATTGTAGCAAGATCAAGCGACTGGGCTGGGCGCCCCGGCGGGACTGGGAACAGGCCATGGCCGAGACGGTGCAGTGGTACCGGGACAACGAGTGGTGGTGGCGCAAGATCAAGGGCGGCGAATTCCTGGAGTACTATCGTCTCCAGTATGCCGAGCGGCTGGCGCAAAGCAAGCCAGCCGCTCCTTGAAGGCAATTCGGGCAATGACAGCCGCGCCGCTGGCGATTATCAATTTGCCAGAAGAACGCCGGGAAGGCCCGCAGAACTGCTCCGTGCCTCGGCGAGACTCGACATCAAGAGCTTATGGCCCTCACATAGTCTATCGGCGATTGCCGGTACGCCGCACAGTGTGGGCCACACCCATCCAATCCGTCCAACTTGATGCCATCCTCCTGGCAAAAGCTCTCCAGGTCGGTCACGACGTTGCCCTGCGGGAAGGGCATGATGATCGGCCGGATTTCCAGATGCAGGCAGCGATACGCATGAAGAAGACGCGGCACGGGACAATCTTCACATGTCACGTGCTGCGGTGTGACCGTCAATATGCCGGTCAGGCTGTCGTTAGAAGCAGCCCGGCAGTACCAGTATTGTAACACAGGGTCCAAACGACGATACTCGCAATCCATAGCCATACTCCCTCCTTGACTGACAATGATGAAGCAGGCGAAGCCGTTCGTCTTGTCCCTTCTCTAACGATTATATCATATTCTGATGGGTAATCGAAAGGGGCCAATGGGCGCGATTGGGGCTACTTCCCCCACGACACGACGCGCTCATCAACCGAATTGTACTCAAACCGAATGTCCCTGAGCGCTTCTTCGAGGAAGGGCTGTTTCTCACTCCCATCCGGACGCATCCGCCACAATTCCCACTTACCTCGCTGATCGGTCAGGTACGCAATCCATTGGCCATCGGGCGACCAGGTGGGCGAGACGCTGTTGACCGGCCTGTCTGCTAACGGCCAACTGCGTGTGATTTGCGTCCTCCCCTGACCGTCGTCGTTGATTACGACAATCTCCCAATGGTCGTGGGACTTGGTCTGGAAGGCTATGCGGTGACCATCGGGCGACCACGCCGGACAACGGTCCCACTGGTAGTCGGTGAGCCGCCATTTGTTCCAATCATCCAGAATGTTGCCCATGCCTGGCTTCTCACCGGTGATGAACAGCCCCCGGTCGCTGCTGTAGACGATGCGCTCATCGCCCGGCGCGGTACCCCATGCCGGGGAGAAGCTGAAATCGTGCCCCATCAGCTCTTTGAATTCCTGCCCATCTGATCCAATGGAGGCCACTTTCCACCAGGGATGACGAGGCCCCTCATACACCAGGATTTTATTGCTCCCGCCGGGTGGTTTTAGCGCTTCAGGGTAGCGGACATAAATCTGCAATTGTGTATCATCACCGGTCTGGAACGTAAACGCCAGCCGTTTGCCGTCTGGCGACCAGGTCGGCGACTTCAGTCCGGCGCGGTCCCAACCGTAGACCAGCCGTTCGTTAGTGCCGTCTGTGTTGATCACGAACAGGCCGCGTGGGATGCCTTCCCAGCGCGCGAAAGCGACCATCGTGCCATCGGGCGAAATCGCCGGGTCGAGCCCGGTAGTCAGCTTCCGCAAGCCCGTCCCGTCGGCGTTGATGATGTATATATCTCCGCCAGAGGAGGTCTGGAAAACCAGCTTGCCTGGCAACCCGGAGGCCGCCCCTTCAGCGGGCTGTTGCTCGAGCACAGCCTGTGCAGTCCCCTCGCCTCGCCCACTTGCTGATGGCGCTGGCACGTCAACAACTTGCACGATGTTGCTCGCAGAGCCGGAGATGGACACATACTTCTCATGGCCGGTGATCCATCCCTTCCCGCCAGGGCCGCCAGCAAATTCGATTTGTAGCCAGCCGGTCTCCGGATGGATGCCCAAAACATTCACCTTGTCCCCTTGGGACAGCACACCAATTGCGGGGAACGAAGTGCCGGGACCTTCACGCACGTTGAGGCTGGCGACTTTTACCTGCGCCCAGACGCTGCCTTGAGCCATCGCCGGCAGGGTAGGCCATCTGCTGGCAAGCATAATAGCCAAAAGCAACAACAGAATCCAGATGCCCAAACGAGTTTTCTTGTTCATTGTCTCTTCATCAACTCCTACTAACTGTACGACTACGGCCGGCCGCTTAAAGTCGGCATGACGTGCCGGCTGCAACATCTCGACCCCGTGACTTATTCGCCGGAGTTCAACAATCATTTAGCAACGCTAAGTACTATATCACAAGAAACGGCGATTGTCAACAGCTCAGGGCGAGGACTGTCCCAGTATTATGGGGCAATAGGTCTTGATGGGGCCGCCGGGGCTGCGGCCGACGCTGACCTCATCAATATAGACTTGCATGGCGGAAGAAGAGCTGGCCTGAAAGAAGACGGTGAGTGTCCCGGTATAGATTTCGTCCACGTCAAGGGGCACGTAGAAATGAGTCCAGTCAGGATAGGGAGAGCTGATGGTCAGAAGCGGGCTGTCTCGCCCGACCAGCAAGTGCGCGCCGCTGCTCAACTGCGGCAACTTGGCGTAGAACGACAGGACAGGTTTATACATCCCTGTCACCGAGAATGATTGTTCTATTCTGGAACCAGGGCTGCCTGTTGTTCCGTCGGCGAGCCTCAGGCTGCTCTGGCCGCTGCGCACCTCCTGGCCCTGAATTTGTGGCAGCGGCGAACCGCTGGCTGTCCACGTTCCGCTCAGAGCGGTTTCAAAATCGCCGTTGACGACGGCATCGTCGGCTGGGCGGACCGTGATGGTGATGGGCACGATGAACGTATCACTTCCTACGGTAAAAGGCAAAGGGGGAGGACATTGATAGTAAGGTGAGTTGGCGAGCACGTGATAAGAACCTGCTCCTGGCAAGAGCAACTGATAGCGGCCTTGGCCGTCGGTTACAGTCGAGTTCGCCGTCTCAGAAATGGCGACAGTAACGCCTGGAACGGCGTAGCCGGTGTTGCCTCTTACGTAGCCCGTCACGGCCCGGCCCACTGTTGTGTGGGTATCGCCCTGCTCAGAGTACGCTCCATACAGCTCGATCCCTTCTGGCTCATATCGTTGCCAGGCTCGAGCGCGAAAGTAATAGGTGTGGCCCGGTTGCCCGACAAAGGTGTCCTGTGTGCTCGATTTCTTGCTCTTCCAGGTGACCCATTGCCCATTGGCCCCGTCTTTGTACTGCACATCGTACTTGCCCAGCAAGGAGCCACCCGGTGCAGCCTGGGCGTTGTTCCAGGATACAGTAAAAGACGTCGAGTCGCTGAATTCGGGCGACGACGCGCTCACCGTAGGAGCCTGGGCCAGAACGACGGCGTCAATCCAGGCAGCGTTCCAGTCGGGATACACATCATCCAGGCTGGTCACCCGCACGAACAAAGTGATCGTCGAAGACCGCGCGATGGCCGCTGTGCGGACATCAACATATTCCACATCGCGCCCGTTGGGTTCGCCCCACACTATGTTAAGAGACGATGGATCGGTGCCGCCGTAAGGGTCAATCCCCACCTGTTTGATGATTTTGTCGTGGGTTTTCGAGGCCGAAGTCCTGTAAACAGAAAACATCCAGGCTTTGGCCGCGTAGGGTTTGCCGGGCGTCACCGCAATCTGCTGGTAGATACCGGCCGTGAACGGGTGTCCCAACCACAGGTTCTGGGAATAATTGCCTTCGATGTGACGAGGGATGGCGCCCAAACTCGAGAACAAATCCGCGTATACGGTGTCTTTCATGAAGCGCGGCTCCTGGCCGTTCTGGGTGAAGCGATGCCAATCGGAGGCCACCTGGAGCGGCCAATTGGTGTTGTTGAGGTGCCTGTATGTGCCGTAAGGGCTATTCCATCTCTCCGTGCTCCAGTTCCTGGTCAGGTTGGCGGTCGGCTCAGCGTGGACACACAGTGGCAGGATGACGGCCAGGGCCAGGCATATCCCCACCCAAAATTTCCAGGATTTTTTGATCCCCTTGTTGAACAAAACGCTTGTCAGCAACTCAATCCCTCAAATAGGTTGTATGCCCGATGGGGTTAATGAAGAAATATCCCCTATACTCGATTATAGAGGCCATTCTGCTGACGGTCAATGGTACTCTGTTCTTATGTGGCAGGGAGCTGCCGGTCTAGCTCTTGGGTTGTGCGTCGGCGGCTACTTGCGCGCGCCCTCTCTTGATATGGCGGTAGATATACCAGGCAAGCAGGGCAACCAGCACAACAGCGATCGGGATATCGAACGGGCGCATGGCCCCACGCACCTCGACCCAGTGCTCGCCGAACACGTAACCAGCCCAGGCCAGGAGCACGCACCAGATGAAGGAGCCGACAAAAGTGAGGATGGTGAGCCGGGGAAAACTCATCCTGGCGATGCCGGCCGGGAGAGAAATGAATGTGCGTACGATGGGCAATAAGCGGGAGAAGAACGCGGTCGCCTCTCCGTATCGGTGGAACCAGCGGTCGGCGACCTCCATGTCGTGGGCGGAGATGAGCACGTACTTGCCATAACGTTCCAGAACGGGACGGCCTCCTTTAGCGCCCACCCAATAGGTAAAAACCGAACCGATGGTACACCCCAACGCGCCGTAGAATCCGGCCCATACCACGTACCACGCCGCAAACCCCTTGGCCTGGATGAGCATCCAACCGGCCAGCGGCATGGTCACTTCACTGGGTAGTGGAATACAGGCACTTTCGATGGCCATAGCAGCTACCACGCCGCCCCAGCCGATTGTGTTGAGAAGGTTCTGCAAGAAAATCACGACCTGCTGTTCAAAAGCGTGCAAAGCTGTCTCCCAAAGGTGCATCAAGTTGATGATTATACGGATTGTAAGTCGTTATCGTCCAATCGTCAAGATGACGAAACAAAGAGAGTCGGGCTTGACCGTTTTTTTCGCAGCGTGGTATAATAGCTCCGTCGGAAGGCACGAGGCAAGGGTGTCTGAAAAGAGTCTAATCAGGAGGTTTGCACATGGACTGGGGAATGGAAAACCGTTTGTCGCGGCTAATCAAGCCAGATGGCCGCTGTTTCTTTCTGCCGATCGATCACGGATATTTTTTGGGGCCTACGCGCAAGTTGGAAAAACCCGGCGAGACCATCGCCCCGCTTCTCCCCTATGCGGATGGCCTGTTTGTAACGCGAGGAGTCTTGCGTTCCTGCGTCGCCCCGAAGACAGATGTCCCGATTATCTTGAGGGTCTCGGGCGGCACGAGCATTATCGGCAAGGACCTGGCTCACGAAGCGGTGACCACTTCGATTGATGACATCATCCGTCTGAATGTTGCGGCGGTGGGCGTATCGGTCTTTATCGGCAGCGATTATGAACATGAAACGATAATGAACCTGGCCCATCTGGTCAACGAGTGTGAGCGGTACGGCATTCCGGTCATGGCGGTTAATGCGGTAGGCAGGGAGCTGGAGAAACGAGACGCGCGTTATCTGTCCCTGTGCGCTCGCATTTGCGCCGAGATGGGTGCTAAAGTGGTGAAGACGTATTGGTGTGAGGAATTTGAGAAGGTGGTGGAAGGCTGCCCGGTACCGGTGGTCATCGCTGGCGGCCCGAAAGTGGATACCGAGCGGCAGGTTTTTGAGTTCGTGTATGACGGCATCCAGCGAGGGGCGATTGGCCTGAATCTGGGTCGCAATGTGTGGCAGAATCCACATCCGGTAGCCATGATGAAAGCCTTGCGCGCCATCGTGCATGACAATGCCAGTGTAGACGAGGCCGAGGCCATTTTCAACAGCAACAAAGCTCAAGGCTAGGGAGGGCGCGATGCGCGTAGGCGTGTATTACAACAACCGTGATGTGCGCGTCGAAGAGCGGCCGGTTCCCCAGATCGGGCCGGGTGAGCTGCTGGTCAAAGTGATCGCCAGCGGCATCTGCGGCAGCGATGTCCTGGAGTGGTATCGCATCAAGAAAGCTCCGCTGGTGCTGGGGCACGAAATCACCGGCGAAGTGGTCGAGGTTGGGGCAGGCGTCGAGAAATACAAAGTTGGCGATCGAGTGTTTGTCACTCACCATGTCCCTTGCAACACCTGCAAATACTGCCTGAGTGGCAACCACACGGCTTGCCATTTGCTCCACACGACCAGTTTCGACCCAGGTGGCTTTGCGGAGTACCTGCGCGTGCCGGCCATCAATGTCGACCGCGGCACGATGCTTTTGCCCGAAGAAGTGTCTTTCGAGGAAGGCACATTCATTGAGCCGTTGGGCTGCGTGGTGCGTGCTCACCGCGTCATGAACCTGCAGCCTGGCCAGACCGTGCTGGTACTGGGTAGCGGCCAGGCTGGACTGTTGCATGTCGCCCTGGCCAAAGCCTACGGCGCCGGGCGGATCATCGCCACGGATATCAGTGAGTATCGGAAGAGCGCGGCCAGGCGATTTGGCGCAGATGTTGTGTTAGATGGGCGGGAGTACGTGCCGCAGCGAGTACGGGAGGTCAACGACGGATGGCTGGCCGATCAGGTGATTGTGTGCACGGGTGCATACCAGGCCTTCATGCAGGCGCTCAAGTCAGTGGAACGTGGGGGGACGGTCATGACCTTTGCTACGACTGAGCCCGGTGTAGACTTGCCCATCCCGGCCAATGAGTTTTGGCGCAACAGCATCACGGTGACCACCTCCTACGCCGCAGCGCCGAATGACCTGGACATTGCCCTCAAGCTGATCCGCTTCCGACGTGTGCCGGTTCGGGACATGATCACCCACCGTCTGCCGCTGAGCCGGATTGGTGAGGGTTTCCGTTTGGCGGCGGAGGCGCAGGACTCGATCAAGGTGATCATCGAGCCTCATGCCGGCTGACGACATATTGCGGTCGGGTCCGAAACAGCTCGGTGAAAGCTGTTGCGTCCTGTACCATAAATTACAGGAAGAAAAGGCCATTGGCGTTCTATGCCAATGGCCTTTGACTTGTTCAAAAACGACACCCCGCTGTGCCGTGTGCTCAGTAGTTTTGAACCTGCTCGCGCAGGTGGGAGTCTCGTCTACAGGTTACTGCCTTACCCTCACCAGGCTACCGCATCCCCTCTAGAAAACCGACACCCTATTCAGAAGTGTTGGCTCAAAACGACAGTTGCAGCATCACGCACACAGCAGGGATACTTAGAAACATGGTAGCACAACTCCCCCCAAAATGCAAATTTCGATAATATGCGCTATGTGGCCCGGCCACTTTGCGTCGGACTATCCTCTTTATTTTCTACCAAAGTGACAGGTTCGGAATTGACGGCGTGGAGATGCCGACTATAATCTTGCAAGCAGACCGATCAGTCAGTCCGAGAATCCATTCTTCTGTGGGGCACTGGCCACAGGGGTAATCGAGCCGGTGTCCCTGCTGGATTCCGTGGGGACGTCGGAGGCGATTTTCCTTCCCTTGAAGCAACCGCTTGCCGACCTCAATCTGGGGCGACAGGGTTATGCTCAGGGCGTTCATGTCGTCGCCGGCCGTTATTATGTTCTGGGGGGACTTTATACCGCCGGTATTTGCGTTGATTGGTTTCGCAATTTGGTGGATACCGACACGGATCATGCCGCGCTGATAGCGGAAGCGGAAATGGTTCCGCCCGGCAGCCACGGTGTCACCTTCCTTCCATACCTGCGGCTGGCCAATCCGCCCATTGATGACCCGCAGGCCCGCGGCGCGTTCGTCGGCCTGACAACCGACGCGGGACGCGGCGCGCTTTTCCGGGCACTGCTGGAGGGGCTGGCTTTCGAGCTGCGCCACTCACTTGAGGCCCTATTGGCTCACACGCGCGCCGACTTACAAGCTATCTACGCTATTGGAGGAGGCACCCGCAATCGGCTGCACACGCGCATCAAAGCCACAGTGCTCAATCGGACGATAACCGTTGTCGAGATGGAAGAAGCCACCGCGTTGGGGGCGGCCATGCTGGCCGGGTTAGGCGCCGGAGTCTATCCCGATGTGCACTCGGCACTCAGCACAGTGCAGGTCGCTCGCACCGTGGTCGAGCCTCTGGCCGGGCATGTAGAGTTCTACGACACAGTGTATCACCAGGTCTATCGGCAGATATATCCGGCTCTACGCCCCGTTAACAGCGCTATTCACAGGCTGTTTAGCTCGTAAGCGGCTTGTCCTCTCCATGTCCACCTGGTACCCATCGGCGGTCTTGATGATGGCTACGCCATAATCGGTCTCGGCCCGCTCCAGAGACACATAGCCTTCCTCTACGTCCCGCAGCACGCGCTCGATGTCTCGTTCTAGGGGGTCTCCGTAGCCGCCTCCGCCGGGCGTGCGCAGGCGAATCTGATCGCCAGTGCTGACAATCACGTTCGAGAATTTGCTCGCGATTGGTACGCCGCACGCTTCACTGAAAGAACGAAATTCGGTATCGCCGACTCTCTTGATCGCGATCTACTAACCTGAGTTCGGAATTAACAAAGAACAGGGAGCAAAGAGCGTTCCTGTTCAGACATAGCCAAAGATGGTTTGCGGGGCTGATGTGTATAGGCAATTAAGCCCGCAACCAGATTGACTATACTAAAGCCAAGGTGAAATCTGCACTTCAGATTACGCTGGGTGCATCCAGAATTTTAGGCGAGTTAGCAGAAGCCTCAACCACGTCATGCTGAGCGCAGCGAAGCATCTCATTTCACGATGCGCAATGAGATTCTTCGCTGCCCCTTCGCTGCGCTCAGGGCTTCGGCTCAGAATGACGGTCAGAGCCATTAGACGGCTATCGAAAACGGCGTAGGCATCAGCTCCCTTAAATTTCGGATGCACCCATTACGTTAACTCTGCGGGTTTCACTTTGGCTTTAGTTTAGGCTGTTAGAGGCGGCGCCTCCAGCATTCTGAAGGTTCCGGCGACAAGAAGTCTCATCCCATTTGCAACCATATTCCCTCGCCAGGCGTTTTGAGTTATAATCACCCCACACAAGGCGATACGGGAGGGTACACTTTGAGCGACAAAATGTGGGGTGGGCGGTTTTCTGGTCGGACCGATGAGCTGATGGAACGCTTCAATGAATCGTTCAGTTTCGACCAGCGGCTGTATGCGGCGGACATCCGGGGCAGCATCGCGTATGCGGCGGCGTTGCGGGAAGCCGGACTGCTCACGGCAGACGAAACGCAGAGGCTGACCGATGGCCTGCGCCAGGTGCAGGCGGAGTTCGACGCGGGTATCTTCCAGAGACACGCGGGCGACGAGGACATCCACACGGCGGTGGAACGACGGTTGGGGGAACTCGTCGGCCCGGTCGCCGGCAAATTGCACACCGGTCGCAGCCGCAACGACCAGTCGGCGACCGATGTGCGCCTCTTTTTGCTCGAACAAATCCGGCTTCTGGCGGCCATGTTGCATGAACTCCAGGCTACCATCGTGGCCAAGGCCGAAGCCCATCTCGATGTGGTGATGCCGGGCTACACTCACCTGCAGCAAGCGCAACCGGTGCTGTTCAGCCATTGGCTGCTCTCGTTCTTCTGGATGCTCCAGCGGGACAAGGATAGGCTTCGAGATTTAACCAGGCGCGTCGCCGTCTTGCCGCTGGGGTCTGGCGCATTGGCCGGGCATTCACTTGGCATCGACCGTGCCTTTTTGGCCGCGGAGTTGGGGTTCGAGAGCATCAGCGAGAACAGTCTCGACGCAGTAGGCGCAAGAGACCATTTGCTTGAATTCCTGGCCTGGGCGGCAATCCTGCATGTGCACCTCAGTCGGCTGGCCGAAGACCTGATCATCTGGTCCACCCGTGAGTTTGCCTTCGTCGAGGTCGCCGACGCTTACGCCACCGGTTCGAGCCTCATGCCTCAAAAGAAGAATCCCGATTCCCTGGAGCTGGTACGCGGGAAGACTGGACGTGTGGCCGGCAATCTGGTCGCCTTGCTGATGACGGTCAAGGGCCTGCCGTCCACTTACAATAAAGATTTGCAGGAGGATAAAGAACCTCTGTTCGATACGATCGACACCTTAAGCATGGTGTTGCCCATCATGGCCGGCGTTATCAGCTCGCTCAAAGTGAACGCGCCACGGATGAGAGACGCGCTGGATGACGGTCTGCTGGCGACCGACCTGGCCGATTATCTGGTGCGTCGCGGTGTCCCCTTCCGCGAAGCACACCATCTGGTTGGTCAGATGGTACGCCTGTCGGTGGAACGAGGTGTTCCACTTCGGCAGTTGTCCCTGGCTGACTTCAAGGCCATTTCAGCGCATTTCGAGGAAGACGTCTGCCAGGTTTTTGACTTCGAGCGGTCCATCAACGCCAGGAATTCATTGGGAGGGACGGCTGAAAGCGCGGTGCGCGAACAGATTCGACGTGCAAAGGAGGCATTGGCACGTCTGTGATGGGACAAGCCAATGTATCACTGGTAGGTACAGCGCATGATCCGGAAAACCGCCTGCTGCGATTGGCTCAGGCCAGCCTGCCGGCGCTGAAGGACATTTACACTTCTATCAGCGTGTTGTGTTCCGCCTCGACTCACCATGAATTGGTCGGCTTTCTGGAGAAAAGCGGCGTCATGGTGCGCAAAGAAAGCCGACCGCCCGCCGGACATAAAGGGCTTGGCCGCACCCGGCGAGACGCGCTCCAGGCAGGCCTGGCAACAGGCTGCGAGCATTTCCACCTGTGCGACTTCGACCGTGCGCTGCATTGGGTCAGCCATTATCCGGATGAATTGTCAAAGGCTATCCTGGATATCGCGGCCTTCGATTTTTTGATCATGGGGCGCACGCCTCGCGCCTGGGCCACGCATCCGCCCGCTCAAAACATGACCGAGGCGCTGACCAACCTGGTGTTTGCCAAAATCTATGGCGCAGAAGTGGATATCGCTGGTGGCTCGCGAGGGCTGTCACGCAAGGCAGCCCGTCTGCTTTCGCTTCATTCGCGCGAGGAGACAGTTGGCGTTGACGGCGAATGGCCGATCATTCTGCAACATTTCCCAGACCTGAAACTGGGGTATCGCGCGTATGATGGCCTGGAGTTCGAGTCGCTGGACGGGCGGGAGGAGGACATAGCCAACGCCGGCGGCCGCGAAGCCTGGGCTGCCAAATTCCTCGACTCTCCCGAAGTTTGGCTGCTGCGGATCGGGCTCGTCCAGGACACGATAGCTGCCGCCCTGAAGGCCCGACAGCCCGGTTACATCAAACGTTAAGACGTCGCTAGAGGTTTTCCGCTTCCTCTTTCGCAATCTGCACCCACCGGATCACTCGTCGTGGGTCATGGCGGATGGTATGATTGTCTTTCATGATAACCTCGACGTGACATCCGCGAGTGATGCGCAGCGCGTTTCGCAGGTCCTGACGGATCTTGTCCTCGTCGAACTGATCCATTGCCAGGTCTGTGGGGCTGGGTTTCATTGAGAAAACGTAGCGGTCGCCCAGCTTGTCGGCCATGTCAGCCAGGTCGGCCCAGGGCGACACCGAGACGCGGCGCAAACGTGGGATTTGGCTGATCGTGGTCCAACGTTTGTTGAGTGGCTCACAACAGCCATAACAATTGAGTCCGAAGCGTTCCAAAATGGGTAACTGATAAGGAAAAACGAACTCGGCGAACATCTTTGGAGAGATGGCCGTGGTCTCCTGGCTCTCGGCGAATCCCCACATGTCAATGGGCCGTACCTTGCCGTTGAAATCGGGCTGAGGCAGCTCATGGGTGTAGCCCAGCCCGCCGGAGCCAACATAGCCGTCGTTGTTCAGGGCGAGCAGATTCTGCTCCTCGAGCTGAGCCAGCAGGTGCAGCGTCCCATCGCGCAGAAAACTCATGAGCCGATGAATCAGCTCGGGATTCTCCACCAGATCATACATGATCTGTCCCAGGCCGCGTAGCAGGGCCAGGTCGAGCGTCATTCCCAACGTCCACCACCAGAACGTTTTGAGGCGCACAGTGAGGTAATCGCCGACCGCCTCATTAGCCAGGTCCAGCAACCTTTGAGTGAGCGGCCAGTCTACCTTGACCTCCGGGAAACGCAATCTCTGCAGGTCGTCCTCGCTCTTGACCGGCGACTCCCAACGGATGGCGGAAGCGCCGCCCATTTCGCCCCCGACACGCTCTTCTTTCAGGCCCCAGTCCAGGCCGGTATACACAGCCGGAATGTTGAAGAAGGGTTCGATGACGTAATCATCGCCCATCTGCGTGCCCCAGAATATTTCCTTGCGCAAGGTCATTTCCCATGTACGGGCCACTGAGTTCTGGCATTCCAGTGAATTCGGTGGAATGATCTCCACCCAGCCATTTTCTGGGTCGCAGAAAATCACCGGGCGGGTAGGCTTGAGGTCGTTGTGCTGATACCACAGTTCTCTTTTTTCAGCCTCAATGGGACGCGCGGCCAATTCGGCCACCTGACCGGCCAATCGCCGCAAGACCTCGCGGTCCGCCGGCTCAAGACGCAGGTCACTTTCGCTTGCGCCAGCCAATGTGCTTCCCAACCGCGACTGGTCGAAACCTGCCGCGGTCACAATCTGTTCGCTTTGTTCGTGCAGAGCCATCGCCTTCCTCTTCTTTCAGTACAGAATCCAGATTGTCTTAGTTTGTTGTCATCACCAACTAATTGTACTTGAAGTGATGGCCCTTGTCAATGAAAGAGCATGATTGTATAATGCGAACCGCTTGTCAAGCGGTTTGACCGGCTGGGTGCGTCCAGAATTTTAGGCGAGTCGGAAGGATCAGGAACACGTTGCAACGTGCCCCTACAGTACCGCTGGCGGTGCTTGATTGTCTGCTATCTAAGGAGGCTCTGCGATGTTGCTGCTGTGGCAGATTTTTGTAACTTTCGCTAAAGTAGGCATTTTGGGCTATGGCGGGGGGCCATCGTTGATCCCTTTGGTGCAAGCCGAGGTCGTGACGGTCCATCGCTGGTTTACTGCTGAAGAGTTTGTGGACACACTGGCGATGGGCAATGCGTTGCCCGGCCCAATTGCTACCAAAATGGCGGGCTACGTCGGCTATAAGCTGGCTGGTTTGCCCGGCGCTGTGGCGGGCGTTACCGGAATGATATTGCCTTCGTTGGTGCTGATGCTGGCGCTTGCCAGCGTGCTCTTGGCGTACAAAGACACCCGTTACGTCCAGGCGACGTTGAAAGCAGTCCGTCCGGTGGTTGTCGCTCTCTTGGCTATCACCATCTGGGAGATTTTGCCGTCATCCATTAGGGGCTGGGACACCGCGCTGATTGGCGTAGTTGCATTTGCCGCCGTTGTAGGACTCAACCTGCATCCGGCCCTGGCGATCCTGGCCGCTGCTATTCTGGGCATTATAGTGTATTGAATTAACGCCGTAAATAGTGAAATATCTCATTAACTGAGCGAAACTGATTTGACACGCCCTTTCCGATACAGTATAATCGGTTCAATATTTGTTAGGATTCTGACCTGATCTCATGTCATTGGCGGTGGATGGGCACATTTTAATGGTGGAGGATGAATTGATGAAAATCACCCATTTCAAGGCCGTTGTCGCGGTCTTGGGGCTCGTGGCCATAATTCTGTGGCTGTTTGTCCCCTTTTGTGTCCTGGGCCAGGGAGGGGCCGAACTGATCTGTGAGCCCAATCGAGGGTCTTACGGCCTACAGATATTTCTGAAGGGGAATGGCTTTGCCCCCAACAGCCAGATTCAAATTGAGGCTTTTGGTCAGACCATCGCCCCCCAATCGGACAACACCGGCCAATTCATGGTTATCGCTTTTGCACCCACCGATGAAACCAAATTCAAGCCAGGTGAATATACCCTGACCGCAAGAGACTCCACCGGGACCACGGCCGAGGCCATTTTTACCCTGGAGGCCTTACAGACAATTGTCCGTCCGACAAAATCGGCTGGCCCCACTTCGGCCATTGCTCAGCCAACCCCGCCTCCGCCAGCCGGCTCGCCTGACGTGGCGGCAACTGCGACCCAGTTGGTTCCAGGAGGAGTGATTACACCCACACCGGCTGGATTGGTTGGGGGGCTGTGGGTTCCTAACATTGAGGCCATTGTGATCTTCGCCGGTGTCGTGGGGCTGTTGCTTCTGGCAGTGGTGATTTTCTTTACGCTGGCGCGCCGCAAAGAGCCAACCTGTCCTCCAGGAGAACAGGCTGGCGCGCGGCAGGCACCACGCCCCCGCCCCGCCGAATCAGCCAGACCGTCGGCCAGGCCGGCGACTACAACCCCTGCCGCTCAAGAGTCAGGGCAGGGCAGTGAGCCGTTGCAGCAAGGGGAGACTACGCTGGTCATGCCCACTGTTCCCAAGTTGAGCTCGCGCCCCACCTTGCAAATTATCGAGGGCGAAGGTGAGGGGACCGTTTTCTCTCTGGATCAAAAGACCACAGTCATCGGGCGCGGGGAAGACTGTGATATCGTCATAAACCACCCGATGGTTTCCAGACACCATGCCAAAATCGTCCGTGTCGGCCCAAGTTTCTACATCCATGACTTGCAGAGCACCAACGGCACGATGGTCAACGGAGAAAACATCGATCAGCATGTGCTTCAGCCAGAAGATGAGATACAGATTGGCGTTACGTTGCTGCTTTTCCAGCAACCGAAAGTTGAATGAGGCTAAACATATCCAGATGAATCCTGTGCGTCTCAAGGGCGACCTCGTCGGGGTCGCCCTTATTTGCAACAGTGTACCTGTGCCGCAGTGGGTCGGGGCAGACCCCGAGAACATCCTATCCGGTGGTCTGTACTAAGGAAACTCAAGATGGCTGAACTGGTTACCGCTCACAGCAAAGGCCAGGCTTTGCCTGGCCCGCGGCAATTGAATCCGCGCCGAGACCTGCCCGGTGTGGCGGCCCTGATCGAGCAAGCGTTTGCTGACGACCTGGATCAAGAGGGCCGCCAGGTTCTGAGAGAGCTCCGGCGCCTGGGCCGTTGGGGCGCGCTTACCTGGTTAATGAAGTACATCATGCCCACGCTGGAGGACATCCTGTCTGGCTTCGTTTGGGAACAGGATGGGCAGATCATTGGGAATGTCAGTGTCAGCGTGATGAACAGCCTGTCCGGTCGTTGGCGGATCAGCAATGTTGCGGTTGCATCGCCGTACCGCGGCCAGGGCATTGCCCGCCGCCTGATGGAATGCACCATTGACCACGTTGAGCGCCGGGCGGGGAGGGCGATCTATTTGCAGGTCAGAGAGGACAACGTGCCCGCCGTCAAACTGTACCGGAGCCTGAACTTCCGCCCGATCACCGCGGAAACAGAAATGTATCTGAAACACGTTGTCCAGCCAGATGTGGCCGATCATACGCGGGTGCGTCCGCCTCGTCACAATGAGGGCCCCGACTTGTATGCGCTGGCGTTGGCTGCTACTCCAAAGGCGGAACAGCAGTTGGCGCCATTGAGTCAGGTTGACTTCGATGTAGATTGGTTTCAAAAGCTGTCCGATGCGCTCACGGCCTGGGCTTCCGGCCAACGGGTCTACCGCTTTGTGGTGGACGGGAAGCGCGGCCTGGCTGGTTACGCCAAGTTGACCACTGCTCGCAAGCGGGGGAACCCACATCGTTTCTCGCTTTTGGTTCACCCCGATTATGCCGGACAGATTGAAACCGAGCTTATTCTGGCGGTGCTCGGGATCTTGCACGCTCACTACGCTGGCGATGAGGTTCAAATCAGACTTAACGCGGAAAAGAAGGCAGAAATCGCCGCGCTGACCGCGCTCGGTTTCGTCAAGCATCGCACATTGGTCATGATGGAACTCCAGCTACCGAACTGAGCCTTGCTTTTCCACAGCCTGGAGAAGATTTCTGTTACGCCTGATAATCTACACTGTTGTCAGCTTCGTGCTCACTTCCCTGTTGTCCGATGATGACGAACGACGAAGGACAACCCCGCCGCAGAAGAAGATGGTAATTTCTCAGCGTCATTGAGAGGATACCTGCCCACTTCGTGGAACATTCGGGCAGCCCTTCGCCTGTTTACGCAGTTTCCCCCAAAACTTTTCGGAATTTGTAGCCGTAGACGATCAGCCCATCTTCGCCCTCTTCCTGCATACGACGGGTAACCATTTCAACTGGCATTCCAATTTGCACCTCGTTCACATCCACATCGGTCAATTGGGCGGTCACCATTGGCCCCTCTTCCAATTTGACCAGGGCAACCGTGTACGGCACGAACTCTTCAAAGCCAGCCGGTGCCTGATAGATAGTGGAATAGGAATAGACCTCCCCTTTCCCGCTGAACGTGTACGGCGTTGACGCCGGCCTGCTGCATTCTGGGCAGACATCGCGCGGGGGGAACAAGTGCGCACCACAGTGATCGCACACCTCGCCGATCAGCCGATATCGCTGGTTTTGCAATCGCCAATGCTTCGGGATTCTCATAAATCACCAACCTCCTGACTTATCGATAACTCGTTGTTTACGAATACTACACAGTATCTCTAGTGACGTTCCAAAATGTGAGTGACAACCGTCGCGCCGCTGCCGCCGATGTTCTGCGTCATGCCAATACGACAGTTTTTGATTTGGTTCGGTCCTGCCTCGCCCCGCAATTGCTGAACTATCTCCACGATTTGGTACACGCCAGTGGCGCCAACCGGATGGCCGCGTCCCTTGAGTCCCCCCATCGTGGATATTGGGATGCGACCTTCCAGAGCAATTTCACCTTCTTTGGCTAACCATGTGCCGCGCCCCCGCTCGGCGAAACCGCACGCTTCCAGCTCCAAAGCCGCCATGATGGTGAACGCATCATGCGCCTCAAACAGGTCAATGTCTTGAGGCCCGATCCCGGCTATGAAATAGGCCTTCTGCGCCGACAAAGAGGCCGCCTGAAGGCTCAATGGGTCGCGCCGGTCGTGCAGCGCCACCGAATCGGTGGCGACGGTGGAGGCCATGATCCGCACCGGCTTGTCGGTAAAGCGTCGGGCCAGATCAGACGGGCACAGAACCACCGCCGCTGCGCCATCGCCAATGGGCGAAGAGTCCAACAGGTTAATCGGGTCGGCAATCATCCGCGCCTGGGCGAACTGCTCAGCAGTCACAGGATATGGGAACATGGCGTTCGGATTGCCCATTGCATTCTTATGGGCATTGACGGCGAAGCCAGCGAAATCCTCATGGCGCACGCCGAACTCATACATGTAGCGGCGCATCAGCAATGCGTTGATGGACACAAATGTCAGACCCTGATTGGTCTCATAGTCGCCATCGGCGGCCAGGGCCAAGGCGGCCGTTATCACGTCGCCAGGAGCATCGGTCATCTTTTCGACGCCCATCGCGATGACGAAATCAACCAGACCGCTGGCGACGGCGATGTATCCCATACGCACGGCGGCTGCCCCAGAGCCACAGGCCGCCTCGACTTTGACTGCTTCCACGCCACGCAATCCCACAAAATCGGCGATGAGCGCGCCTAAGTGTTCCTGGCCCGCTGCCTCGCCGGATATCATATTCCCCACATAGAGGGCATCTATGCGGCCAGGGTTAGCCTCGCGGAGGGCGGCCAGGATGGCATCCGCCGCCAAATGTCGCAGCGACTTATCCCAATGTTCATCTACTTTGGTCTGTCCTACAGCGATGATGCTGACGTCTCTCACTCGTACAACTCCTCGACTTTTGCGACGGGCCGGGCGACTGGGCTGGGGCCATTGGGCGACACGATTGGCTCAGTGCATGTGCAATTTGCGGCGGTAGCGCACGTAAGTCGCATAGTCGATCTCCTGGCGTCGGGCGATGTACTGGCTGGTGAGGCGCGCCCTCGAACGCCTGACCTCTATCGCCTCAGTTACAACCAACGAAAACGCATCACTGCCGGCGCCCGATCCAAAAGAGACAATCAGAATGTGGTCGCCCGGACGCGCTGCATCTAGCGCGCTGGTCAGGCCAAGCAGGGACGAACCGGCATACGTGTTTCCTATTGTATCCACCAACAGCCCGTGCTTGAGCTGTTCCGGCTTGAAACCCAACAGCTTGCCGGCCCGCTGTGGGAACTTGACGTTGGGCTGGTGGAACACGGCCATCGTGTAGTCTTGGGCGGTGTAGCCCAGTTGCTCCATAAGATGCCGCCCCGCTGAAATGATGTGTTTGAAATAGGCAGGCTCACCCGTGAAGCGCGAACCGTGCTGTGGGTAGTGCTGATAGGGCCGGCGGAAGAAATCCGGCGTATCAGTCACGAACGAGTAAGACCCCTCAAAATAGGCCAGCGAGTCTTCTTTGGGCCCAAGCACGAAAGCGGCTCCACCGGCCGCCGCTGTGTATTCCAGGGCATCTGACGGTCTGCCTTGCGCCGTGTCTGCGCCGACAATTAACGCATATTCAGTCATGCCGCTGCCTACAAGGCCGATGGCCGCCTGCAGTGCCTCGGTCCCAGCCTTACAGGCAAACTCCCAGTCGCCGGCCAATGTATCCGGCACAGCCCCTATCGCCTCTGCCACGATGGTCGAGGTGGGTTTGACTGCGTAAGGGTGAGACTCGCTGCCTACCCACACTGCCCCCAATTCGGCCGGGTCAACACCGGCCCGCGCCAGGGCGTTTCGCGCTGCTTCCAGCGCGATGGTCACCGTGTCCTCGTCAAGGCCAGGTACAGCTTTTTCTTTGATGGGGAGGACGTCTTCGGCCCCGCGCCACACGCGCGCCACTTCGGCTGCCGGCAGTCGAAAACGTGGCACATACGCGCCGTATCCAGCGATGCCCGCCTCACGGATTGGCTTCATGAACCGTTTGCGCATTGCTATTGCCTCAGCTCCTCAAGAATCTGCTGGGCGCGGTCTGGCCGGATGACCCGTTCAGCAACCAGCCGTCCGGCAACTTTCTCGATTTCCTCGCCGACGGCGCCCACAGACATAGCCACCTGTCGGGCATGGAGCTCCATGTGCCCCCGTTGAATCCCTTCGGAAGCCAGCGCGCGAATGGCTGCCAGGTTCTGAGCCAGACCAACAGCGGCTATGACACCGGCCAGCTCAACGGCCGACTTCACCTTCAGCACCTTGAGCGCGATTTGGGCGGACGGATGTGCCTTGGTGGCGCCGCCCACGATGCCAACGGCCAGAGGCATTTCCAATGTACCGACCAGGTCTCCGTTGCGATCGGTCTCCCACTGCGAGAGAGGCGAATATCGGCCGCTGCGGGCAGCATAGGCATGTGCGCCAGCCTCAATGGCACGCCAATCATTGCCCGTCGCGATGACCACTGCATCAACCCCGTTCATAATACCCTTGTTGTGAGTCGCCGCCCGATAGGGGTCGACAGCCGCCATCGCGTATGCTTCCACAATGCCCTGAGCCACACGCTCACCTGAGAATCCATCAAAAGCAAGGGCCTGCTTTGGGATGCGACACTGCGCTCGGGCCAGACGGCGGTCGGCCAGGTTGGACAGAATGCGGAGCAAAACCCGCCCCCCTGTGATTTCTTCTACCACAGGCCTTAGAGCTTCTGCCACGGTGTTGACGGTATTGGCGCCCATAGCATCCCGGCAATCATAGATCACGTGCACAATCAACATTGGACCAACAGGGCTTTCCTGAAAGACGCGCACTTCCAGGTCCCGCGGGCCTCCTCCCAGGCCCATCACTACCGGATCGACCTGCGCGGCCAGGTCAAGCAGACGCTCCCGATTGGCCAACAGCTCCTGCCGCGCGTACCACACATTGTGCACGTCGAGTACCTGTAACTGGGCGATCATCTCCGGCCGGTCGGCGTGCACCCAAAAACCGCCTCCCTCACGGACGAGGCGGGCGGCAAAGCTGGCGCCAGCAACCACTGAAGGCTCTTCAATCGCCATCGGGATCAGATAATCACGGCCATTGATCAGAAAATTGACTGCGATGCCGAGCGGTAGGGCATGTACGCCGACCACGTTCTCGATCATACGATCAGCCCGGCTGGGGGCTAAACTCGTCTCCAGGACATTTTGTTCTGCTTCGTCCAGGTCAGCCCATTCAGCCACCAGCTTCACACGTTCGATCAGCGGCTTCTTGTAAAAACTTTCCAGTCTTGAAGAATGATGCTGGTTCTTCACCGAGATGCTCCTGTAAGACGTGGGCGCATAGCGTTCCACAAAAAAACTTCCCCGCCTGGCACAAGGCCATTAAGGGAATGCTGGTTAAAATTATACCATGATGTCTCTATCAAAAACTACCAAATTCTCTTCAAAATCTGCCAGACGCGGCCTCTGTCGAGCCCTTATCCGACCTCTAAGATTCGCAGTAACGGTTGAAGTGAGGTCTGGGGGTAAAAGGCCAGGAAAATGTTGGCTGCCACCAGCAGGAGAATGATGCCCCACAGCAGAGGATGTTCATTGTCGTATGCTTCTGAAGAGGATTTGCCCGCTGTTGCAGCCAACCATCTCAAGCAGCCCAGGCAAGCGGCTGCGCTGACGACAGCCAACACAACCATCCATCTCTGCGTTTCGGTGGGCAGGCTTTGGACAGTCAGCCACCTTGACGTGAATCCAGCCGTCAGGGGGAATCCGGCCAGGGACAGCGCACCGACGGCAACCGCCAACGCGCAGAACGGTTTTTGCCAGACAAGTCCGTTCAAACTGGCGAAAGAACGTGATGTCTGAGCTTTGGGCAGCATGCCCATACCCATCCCGACCAGGCTCACCGAGATGGCCCGATTGAGCCAGAGCAAAGTAACGAGAGCCGGCCCTTCCGGTGGCAACACGGATAGGCTCATGAACAGGCAGCCCGTGTCAAACAGGATGAGCCAGGCGAAAGCCGCACGAAGCTCTTTCTGAAAGAGCAACAGCACGCCACCCAGGCTCGTCGAAACCAGACCTATGGCAAACATGAGCGACAGCACATGACCATCCTGGATCAGCCACGGGAATTCACGCGACCAATCCAAGAGCTTGAAGAGGATAATGCCGTGGGCGACTGAGGCGATGAAGCTGACTACCAGGGGGGGCGACTCCAGGCAAACGTTATAGAGCCACGCCTGGAAAGGCACTGCGCCCAGCAAGGCCGTAACCCCCAAAACCAGCAAGATGGCCGCAGTCTGCGGCAGCGCACTGTCAATGGGGTTGAGCACGCGCGTTTGTGTCAGATGAATCATAATAAGGAGGAGTGGACCGGCCACACTCACGCCCAGCAAGTAGTATAGTGCACCTCGCACCGAACGCAGTGAAGGGAGTTGTAGTCCCAGTACCATGAAGACAAGCGCGATTTCCAACAGCAACAGCGCCATCTCGCCACTCTGCACCATCGTGATGGCGGAGAGCAGCCCCATAACGATCAGGGTCAGATAACTGAAAGCTCTTCCTTGAGAAACGAATGAGGCATACGTCAAGTGCATGGCGGCCAATAAGAAAACGCCAGCCAGGAAGATGCGTCCAGATGGTTGCAGGGCAACGGTGCGCCCCAGAAAGTCGGTAGACCAATCGAAAGGCGTGCTCAGGCAAAGCCGAAGGGTGAGCAGCATGGACAAAGCAGCCAGCAGGCAGGCCAATCGTTCGCGTCGCCGCATCGCGAACACAAGCGGTGCAGTAACCAGCGGCAGGGCAATCAACCACAGAGGCGAGAGGGCCTGGCTCATTCGTCGAAGGCCCCTCCAATCCTCAAAGACTCGGCCCGCATCGTAATAAGGTATCCGAGCGAAAGCACGATGGTCATCTGGAGCACGCCCAACAGCGCCGTGACGAGCAGACCGCGCTCAAGCGTCACGTAGAATAGTTCAAATGCGGTCAAAAAAGTCAGCAGACCGAGCCCTACTTTCCACGGGCGAGCAGAGAGCATCATGATGAGCAGTCCAATCAATCCCAGCCAATAGATGGCAAAATTGAGGTGCGGTGAGACCCCTTGCAGAGGGCTTCTTTGTAACAGAGTGTGCACAACCAGGCCAAGCAGGACGATGGTCAGAAGACGAAACGGCAGCCCTACGCTGAATACTTCGTGATGAGCCCACACACGCACCCCGCCTTTCCAGCGAGTGCTGCGCGGCGCAGCCGTTTCTGTCTCTGCGCGCCGGACACTCATGAACAGCACGGTACAAACCATCGCGCCCACTATGAATTTGAAGAGGGCGATTTCAGCCGGAATAAAATGGATCAGCAGCACATTGGCAAGAATGTACTGAAGCAACAAAATGAGCATCGAAAGCCGCCAGTCGTACAACAGTACGAGGAGGGCCGATGTGCCTGTCAACCCGACAACTGCCGTCGTCTCGGACAGATAGGGCAAGATGACCAATATTTGGTCCCAAGACGGCATCTGCTTACCTCCCGAGATAGAGCCAGACAAACAACAAAACGGACAGAAAAGCCCACAACAACCAGTGCTCGCCGCATAGCACATCCACCAGCACACGCAACATGTCATCTCCCCAGGCGATGGCTTTTTCTATCCCTCGATACAGCCAGGCCATATCCCAAAGCCTGGCGAAGAACAACCAGACGGATTGACGGGTTGCAGTACGGGCTGGTGGCCAGGTGCTCCACACGTAACCCAGGCAGGCGGAGAGCAGAACGGCAGCCCAGGTTCTCGGTTCGACAGGGCTGTATGCCCACAAGCCCAGGTCGGCGCCGTGTCCACCGGTCAAGTTCCTGAGAACGTCAACTGGCAACAATCCGGCCGCCAGGGCCGGCACGAGCAGCAACAGGCCCACAGCGCCCCGAATCCAACCTTGCCGTGGTAGGGCGTCTCTCAGCGGCGATAACCAAACGCGAAAGAAAGTCGCTGCAATCAAAGAGGCGGCGATGAAGACAGGGACAAACAGGAACGCGGGCTCAACCAGATCAGTCGCCCATATCGCCTCATACACGTTGGACCAGGCAATGAAGCCGGCCGTCGGTGGCAGACCCAGTAAGCAGGCGCCCGCCAGGCCGGTCACGGCCATGAACAGCCAATCCAGCCAGGCAGTATCGCCGCCTGGCGCCCGATTTGGCACCAGAAACAGGACGAGCACCGCGCAGGGCAAGAACAAGAGCCAATGAAGAACAGAGTTGCCCGCCAACGGGGCAGAAAGGGCTACGTTCAATATAACCGCACCGCCCTGAGCGACAGTGATATAAGAGATGGCCCGCAGTCGGTCAGTCTGAGACCACGCCAACTCACTGGCTATCAGGAGCGAGACAGCTCCGGCCCCGATCCACAGGGTCTGCTCGGGCAAGAGGGCTTGCGAGGCCGTCAGGCGCATCAGGATATAGAGCCCGAGCAGCGGTGAGATGCTGTGCAAGAGGGGGGGGATGGCGTCTATGCGGCCATTGGTCGCGTTCGCCGGCGAGGGTCGTTCCCAGAAGGCGACAAGCCATAAGTGCATCGGTAGGGCCGCCAGGCTGATCCACGCCAACAAAAACATGGCCCGGACCGCGGTTGGCGAGTAAGGTATTGTTGCCAGACGCCCACCATCTCCTCGCCCGATGCTCCAGGTCGCCCAGGCTACCAGGATGATGCCAAGACCCCAAGATATGAGCAGATACGTGCCTGATTGGCCTGAGGCCTGACCGAAGGCGATGAAAGCAAACACAGCACCGGTTAGCAGCGCCAAACTGAACATCAATGTGATCAGGTTGCCCGAAAACAAGGTGGAAAACGTGCCCGCGCATACGAAAAGCAAGGCGGGAGTCAATCGCCAGGTTTCTTGTGGCTGGTCCGTTAGAGATAGCAGGTGCCAGGCCAGTGCAGCCAATACCACAGTCAAAACCAGGGAGAATAGGAAATTGATGGCATCAACACGGTAGATGAGACTGCCCAGCAGGGTCAGACTGGCTACCCAATCGGAGAAGACCACATCCAGGGGCAGTTGCGGCCTCATCGTTAGCAGAATCGAGCCGACCGCCAGAAAGATAGCCAAAACAAGCGCGCGTCTGAAGCGCACGGATACTCTCTCGCCGAACAGGACAGAAAGCAACGCGCCGGCGAGAAACAAAATGATAGGCAAATGAGGCCAGGTCAATAGAGGTTCCACTAGCTCACCTTTTCAGAGCGGCCCTCGGGCTTGGTTCTGCACCGAAAGCGGCGGCCCATTGTAACACAATCACAGGCCATGAGCAAAACGGTCAAGTTTGGGATTCACCTGGGACAAACCTTTGGGCGATTGCGGCAGCGATGAGGCACAACGCGCCAATGGAATAAAACATGCCGGCCATCCCCAGATGATCCGCTATGACTCCGCTCAGAGCGGGGCCGGCAAACATGCCCAGAGCGTAGACCGCCTGGAAGACGCCCATCGCCGACGCGCGCTGTTCACGTTCGATTTGTTTGATGCTCAACCCCATCATGACCGGAAAGGATATGCCGGTCCCCATGCCGTAGACCAGGCGAGAGGCGATCAACAGTGGGACGTTCTGAATAAATGGTGTAAGTAGCGTGACCAGACCCAGAATAGCAAGGCCCAGAACGACCAATACACGCTCGCTCAACCGCTCGGACAGGCGGGCGGACACCAATGAGAACAACGTTTGTGGGAGAAAAACGAAGGTGGAGAGCCAGCCTAAGGCAGCTTTTGAGGCGCCGATCTCAGCCGCATAGACCGGCACGAAGCTAAAGGTGGTTGAGTAGTTGGCATATTGGGCCAGACAACCCAGAATGGATGCAATCACCAGCAGCTTGACCCCCCTGGAACGGCGCAGAGTTGTGAATGCAGACGATTTCGACCGGTCGAGGGTGACATCGTCTGCCAGGAATAACGATAGCGTTGCTCCCAAACCTGCCGGGATGACGGCCAGGTAGAACGTACTTACCCAGCCATACGACTCGGCCAAAAGGCCGCCGGCCGCCGTGGCCATGACCAGAGACATCCCCTGGAAAAAGGTGGCCAGGGCGATGGCTTTCACCGAGCGATGCTTGGGAAAGTAGCTGGTGTAGAGCACCGTCGTCGTCACCCAAGATGCGGCTGCCAGGCCAGTGAGCCCGCGGAAAATGAGCAGCCAGGTCGGGTCTGGGGACCAGGCCAGGCCCACAACGCTGATCGCAACCACCACAAACGCTGCGGTAACAAAAGGACGGCGGCGCCCCAGGTGATCCGACAACATGCCCATCGGAATTCGCACGATCAGTTGAACGAGACCGTAGGCGCTGACGATGAAACCAACCATGCTGAAAGATGCACCTAACGACTGGGCGTATACCGACAAAATCGGTACGAAGAGATAAAGGGAGAACCAAAAAAGGTAAATGTCTAGCGACAGCAGCCCAACCGACCACCTCCGCCTGGATTCTGCCTGTGAAGAAATCAGAGTTAAATCTGCGCCCGCCGTTGGACGATTGCTGGTATTGGATTGCAAAGCGATGTCCCCTTTTCTCACACGAAGCGTCACGAAGCCGGTCTCGATGGCAAGCAGACGCTGCGGTGAAAAGGCGCGCTAACGGACTGGAGGTTCATTAGCGCGCCAACAAGATTTACAGACTGATGCTCTCAATGCACGGCTTACTCAGCAGATCAACGCAACAGATGAATGGCCCGGTTTTCGACCGCCAACAGCGCTTCCGCGATGGCTTCGCCCAACGTAGGGTGCGGATGAATCGCTGCCACAAATTCGGTCACTGTATTTTCCAGCGTGACGCCCAGCGTCGGCTCGAGTATGAGGTCGCTCGCGTGGGGCCCGACAATGTGGACGCCCAACACCTCGCCGTATTTCTCATCGGCCACCACCTTTACGAATCCCTCAAGCTCGCCCTCGATCAATGCCTTGCCGTTCGAGTTAAGAGGGAAAAGGCCAACTTTCACCTGATGCCCCTGCTCTCGTGCCTCTGTCTCACTCAGTCCCACACTGGCCGCCTCCGGCAGGGTGAAGATGCAGCTCGGCACTACCCGCCCGATTCGAGAACGGTGTCCCATGATATTCTCAGCGGCCACTTCCCCTTGCCTCATGGCCAGATGGGCGAGCATTATGCCGCCCACCATGTCGCCGACGGCGTATATGCTGGACACACTGGTGCACATCCTGTCATCCACTTTGACGCCGCCGCGGTCATACTTCACGCCCACTTCATCCAGGCCCAGGTTAGCCAGATTGGGGCGTCTGCCAACGGCCGACAGGACTTTCTCGACCTCAACTTGCCTGGCTCCTTCCGGCGACTCTATGGTGACCAAAAGGCCCTGCCTGTGGGTTTCGATACGGGTGACCTTTGATTTGAGGTACGATCTGATACCCTTCAAGTCGAACGTCCATTTCATGGCTTCGCCGATGGACGTGTCCAGCAGCGGGAGCAGACGGTCCAGCATTTCGACGACGGTCACTTGCACGCCGAGCATATTGAACAACGAGGCGAATTCGGCCCCGATCACCCCGCCGCCGATGATCAACATGCTCGCGGGCAAAGAATTCAGGGCCAGCGCGCCTGTGCTATCCAGTACGTTTGGATTGTCAATGCCCGGGATAGGCAGATTGACCGGCGTGGAGCCGGTGGCCAAGATGATTTTGGCTGCCTCAAGCCGCTGGGAATTCCCGTCTGCACTCGTGACCTGTACGGCGGTCGGGGCGACGAGTCGCCCGGTGCCCTTGATGACCTGGACTTTGGCCCGGTTCAACAACATGCCTACGCCGCCAACCAGTTGGTCAACGATTTTCTGCTTCCGAGTTTGCGCCTTGGGCCAATCCACACGCGGATTGTCAACCATCACTCCAAACTCGGCGCCCTTTTGGGCCAGCCCCAGCACCTCAGCCGTTTTGATCAGGGCTTTGGTGGGGATACACCCCCAGTTCAGGCAGACCCCGCCCAGGTTATCCTTTTCAACCAGGGTCACTCGGGCGCCCAATTGTGCCGCCCGCAGAGCGGCCACATAACCGCCCGGCCCGCCGCCGATGACAATAATGTCAGTTTTGTCTGTCACGATGGCCTCCTCGATTACATCAAGAGCAAAAAGGGATTTTCGATGAGATGCTTGACGCGCTGCAAAAAGCGAGCCGCCGGTGCCCCGTCTATGCTACGGTGGTCGAAGGACAGACTCAACATCATCATCTGGCGAATGGCGATCTGGCCTTCGAATACGGCGGGTTTGGCTTGAATTCGCCCAACGCCCAGGATCGCGCTCTCTGGCAGGTTGACAATCGGCGTGAAGCCATCCACTTCGTACATGCCCAGGTTGGTGATGGTGAATGTGCCACCTGTCAGGTCATCCGGCAGACTGGTCCCAGACACTGCGCGCGAGACCAAAGAGCGGACCTCATGCACGATTTCGATAAGGCTCTTACGGTCGGCATCACGGATGACAGGCACCAATAACCCACGCTCGGTGTCTACCGCCAGCCCAATGTTGATCTGAGGCAGCAGTTTAATCTCCTGGCCGACGACTGTGCTGTTGACCAAAGGATGCTCACGCAGAGCCCTGGCGACGATCATGATCAACAGGTCGTTGTAACTCAGAGAGACATCCTCAGTCTTTTGCAGCTCGGCCTTGAGCTGGGTGCGCAGCGCGACCAGGTTGGTGGCGTCCACCTCAACAAACTCAGTCACACGAGCAACCGTGGCCGAGCTATACGCCATACGTTCGAAAATCACCTTGCGGACGCCTGCCACGGGGACCGTCTCCG
>Ga0129299_1000346_pt1 | contig 29015 bp, 19 predicted proteins | sample ConPoolayeCmetaG_FD_94477 | JGI IMG/M metagenome (GOLD analysis project Ga0129299, IMG submission 94477) | Hot spring microbial mat communities from California, USA to study Microbial Dark Matter (Phase II) - Cone Pool mat layer C metaG ...
GCCCGAACCGGGCCCTTACATTGGCCGGATTCACCTGCAAAGCTGACTTCCACAGTATTTCCTCTGACCTGTAATCCATGTTCCGCGAAATCGTCGCGGCCGCCAGCGCGGCAAGGCACGCCGGCCAGAGAAAAACGCCGGCAGGCACGAAGAGGCGTCTGTTCAGAAAGCGCGCAAGGAACCGCTCCGCTCCGATCACAGCAAGAGAGATGACCGCTGCAAGCGGCAGATACATGCGATGCTCGGCAATTATATCCGGCAGCGGATGGAAACTCGATGTCGGCGCCAGAATCGCAAAGAACGCCAGCAGGGGGAAAGCCAGCGGAGCGCCGCTGAACAGGCCGGCCATGGCGGCAAGAAAAATGGCGGCCACCGCGATGAACGGAAGCGCGGTTCCGCTCCAGTCTGCCGCAACTTTCCATCCATAGTCGAGGCACAGAGGGTGAGGGAAAAAACTCAGCCGAAGGTAATGCAAAATCACCACTGATTGCGATCTCAGATACTCCCACCAACCCGTGCCGCCGACCAGAGAGCCGTAGCCGGCAGCCATCGCCCCGCCCTGGCTGGCGAGCATCATGACCGGCTGGGCGAGCAACGCGGCGAAATGGGCCGCATGAACGGCCCATCGTTGCCTGAACGCAGACCGAAAAGAGCCGGCGACAAGAAGCCGGTCGTACAGCAGGACGACGGGCGGCGCTGCAACCATGACCTCCTTGGCTCCCATGCCCAGAAGACATGCGGCGATTCCGGCATCATGCCACACACGGGGCCGATCAGAATCGAGCGCACGAGCAAAACAGTACAGGGTCAGGAGGAAAAAGAATCCCATCAATCCCTCAAACCGCTGTGCCACATACGCCACGGTCTCGGTCTGCATGGGATGCACAGCCCACAGCGAGGCAACGGCCGCCGCGAGCGGGCAGGCGGAATTGCGAAACCTTTCCCCCAGAACCGGCATCAGAAGGCTGCGGCGGACCAGCCCGAACAGAAGAAGGGCTGAGGCGGCATGCAGGCAGATGTTTCCGAGCCTGTGGACCGCCGGATCCATACGGCCTGCCGCATAAGTCAGGCGAAAGGAAAAATACGTCAGCCACCGCGTGTACGCAGGGCAGACGCTCCAGCCCTTGTGCGCCCTCCGCGACACATCGTACAGCGTCGGAATATCATCGAACACAAGAGGATTGGGCAGGCTGTTCAGATACACCAAGATGGCGACTGCAGCAAGCAGCGCTCCTGCAATCGCGCGTTTTGCGACTGGCCGGCTACACAGGCTGTCTGCCGCCGGTATGGTCTCGCATGACATTTCAGCGGCCGAACCTCATGTTGTTGCGTATCGTCCTCCACGCCACGCCCAGGTTCCAAAGCAACCTGTACGCTGGCGATCTCAGACGAAGCCTGTTCCACTCGTCATAGACAGAAGCCATCTCCCTGACCGCTATGTGCTGGTAGCCGTGCCTGATCTGGATCGCCCAGGTCATGGCCTTCATCAGCCCGGAATCCGCGCAGTTCTTGCATCTGGAATGCCACAGTTCGTCGCACCAGACCTCTTTGGTGGAGGCAAACGGTCCTGCGGAGGCCAGGCGCAGAAGATAGTCGTAGTCCATGCACCAGTGGATGTCCTCGTCAATGTAACCTATCTTCTTCACCGCCTCCATCGAGAAAAAACACGCGGGCTGCGACACATAGCCGCTTCTGTACCAGTCCCCGAATCCGTCGCGGGTCAGATTCCTCGGCTCATACACGGCTATTATCCGGCCATCAGGGTCCACGCGCCGGCATGCTCCCGCCCAGGCAACGCAGCCGGGATTGGCGGCCGCGAGCCGCGCCACACCGGCCAGAGCGTTCGGCAGAAGATAGTCGTCGGAATTCAGCCAGTTGAGAATCGCGCCCGTGGAGCGCTTCAGCCCCTTGTTGATCGCATGGCTCTGCCCCCTGTCCTTCACGCTTTCCCAGTAATCCAACCATTGTCCGTACTTCTCAATTACTGCCGCGGCGCCGTCGGTGGACCCGCCGTCGAATATCATGTATTCGAGGTTCGGATACCCCTGGAGCAGAACAGACCTTATGGTCTTCTCGATGTACGCACCCTGGTTGTACGATGGCGTCACGATAGTGATGCGGGGCCAGGGATTGCCGTCCTCCATTCTGTCCGGCAGCGGAGGAGAGGTCTCTGTCCATGGCCAGCCTTTCATGCCTGCGGGCGGCTTTGGCAAATCCGACAGCAATGGAACTTTTTTCACCGCTGAATCCCCCTTTCCGCCAGCGCCCTTTCGTATGTCTGCAGGTACTGGCCAGCCACAACCGCCGGCGCGCACTTTCTCTCGATCCGGGCGCGGCTCATGGCCGAGAACTCGGATCGCAGTCTGACGTCTTCGAGAATCATTTTCAACCCCCGGCCCAGATCCGAGGCTGAAAACGGTTCGGCAAGATACCCGTTCGTCATGTGCTTAACGAACTCCGGAATGCCTCCGATGCGAAATGCCACGCAGGGCGTTCCACATGCCATGGATTCGAGCATAACGTTGGGCAGATTGTCATCAATCGAAGGAACAAGCGTCGCATCGGATGCCGAATAACATGCGGCAAGAACATCCGGATCGGAAACATCGCCGAGCCGCTTCACGGGAACAGGCAGGCCGTCTCCGATTCCCCTCCCGGCCGCTCCCGCCGTCAGCACCAATAGGGGCATCCCTTCCGCCTCCCGGCAAAGCGATTCGAGCGCCGGCTTCAACAGCGCAGCGCCCTTCCTCGGCTCGTCCGCCGCCGCGCAGAAAAAAACGATCCTGCAGTCCAACGGAAGCTCCAGGCTCGCCCTGGATTCCTCCATGGGTCTTGGTCTGAATATTTCAAGATCCAGCGGGTAGGGAATGACTTCCACACGGCGGCCCTGAAAAATCGAGCTCGAACGGGCGAGGTCGTCCATCCAGCGGCTTGGCGCCGCCACGGTTACGGCCGAGGCCGATACCGCCTTCTTCTTCCTGCGCCATTCATGTCTCGAAATGTCCTCCTCATCTCTGCTCCTCAACACCGGACATGCTCCGCACCGCTCCCTGTACCGGAGGCAGTTGCCGCTGTAGTGACACCCTCCTGTCATGGGCCACATGTCATGAAGCGTCCACACAATCGGCCTTTCAAACGCACCCAGAGATTCCGGCCTCAGACACTCATTCGCCACCCAGTGAATATGAATGACATCCGGCTTGTGCTGAACCGCCCGACGCGCCGTGTCCTCCCGCCTTGTGTTAACGCTGAAGGGAACCGAAGGACGATATCTGCGTCTGAGAAGCCAGGACGCGAAAAAATCGAGACCACGCCGAGCAATTCCTCGCCCGGACGGAGACGGACCGATCACCGTCTCATCGCCTGAGCGCTTTTCCATTACCACCATGACGGAATCCACGCCGGCCGAGAGAAGGCTTCGATGAATACGATAAGCAGCAATCGCCGCGCCGCCGGCCGTGTCGTATGTGCTTATGTGAACAACCCTCATTGCCTAACGCGAGCCGAGGACATGCTCGAACGCCGCCGCATAACGTCCGACCAGCATGTGAATATTCATCCGCGTCCTGATAATTTCCTCAGACCGCTGCCCCATGCGGGCCGCAAGCCCATCGTCTGCAAGAATGCGCCCCACCTTTTCCGCGCAATCAGCCTCGTCCTCAGGCCGGAAGATGTATCCGTTGCCGCCCTCTTCCACAAGGTCCTTCTCCACGCCCTCGTAAATTGAACAGACCACCGGCTTTCCGAAACACATCGCGTCGTTTATCGCAAGCCCCCCTCTTCCCGCAAGGACGTAAACCCTCGAGGCCCGGAAATACCTCCCCAGCGTCTCCGGATCATGAACCGCTCCCACGAAACGCGCGCGATCGCCCAGGCCGATTTCTTGCGCCAACCGCTCGAGTCTGCTCCGTTCAGGTCCGTCGCCCACGACAAGAAGCTCCAGATCCGTGAAACGTTCGCTCAACAGGCGCGCGACCCTCAGCAGCAGATCCACTCTCTTCTCCGGCACGAGCCGACCCACGTGAATTATGCGCTGGCTGCAAGGCGGCAGAATCGGCGGCAGGCCGCGGACCCTCGCTGCTGCTTCAAGCAGCATGTCCGTGTCCGGCGAGTTGTATATCGTGAAGATTTTCGCCGGCGGGACCCCATAGCTGGTGTAGATGTCCCTGCCCGCGTCAACGTAAACGACATGCGCGTCCGCTCTCCGGTACAGGACGCGGCACCCGGCAAGTATCGCAAGACCGGCAAGAGCCCGGGGAGAAAAGTACATCCTAAGACCGGGATCACGGGCCCTGAGATCTGCCATGCGTTCGTCATAGGTTCTGACTCCGTACGGGATGGACTTCATTATGAGCCTCGTGCCCGCCATTCCCGCGGCAAGAATTGCCGGTATGTTGAAAAGAAACGTCGCGAAATAGTAATCTGTGCACACTATGATAGCCGGTTTGCGCATGCGGATGACCCTGCCCAGCCCGCGGAAGGTGTGATACCTCACCGATGGAGCATACTCACGAAGGCGCACAACCTCGAACTCTATGCCCTGCTCGGTCTGGTAAACTCCCGGCAGAATGTGGCCGGGCCCGGTGGCGGACACGATGTTCACGATCCTCACGCCCAGTTCGCGCTGCAGTCTGTTGAGAAGCGGATTGTGATAGTGCGCCAACCCGACGCCCATGAAGAGAACGGTCTTTCCCCTGAGCACGCCGGCTTTTCCGCCGCAGTCGTGGTCCTGCCCGCCTTTCTCCTGCGCTGTCGTCATCCCGGCATCCACTGACCGACCTACCTTTTTCCCTCCAGGGAGGTTTCACCCTGATCAAGTCGCGGCACAGGCCACAGCAAGGCCTGAGTGATCATTCGGCCAAGCCTGAACTGCCGCGGATCCAGAAAACAGGACAGGTATCCGGTGACAGCCCCGCCTGCCAGTGCTGCAACCGCCACTCCTGTCGCGCCGCACCGCGGAATGAGCAGAAGGTTGAGCGCAATGTTCACGATCGTTCCCGCCGCCATGGCAGCCATGGCGGCCACGTGGCGGTTCTCGGCCATCAGGCAGGCGGTCCTCGCGAAGCTCACACAGAGGAAAAGCAGGCCCCACGCCAGAATTGCCAGCAGGAGAGCGGCCCTTGCGTACGCCGGACCGAAGAGAATCCTTATCCCCGGCGCCGCCAGGACCGTAACCGCTATGGCCATGCTGTAACCAAGCGCGGCCATGAAGGAAAAATACTGACGCAGCCTCTTCTCGAAGAACTCCAGTCCTCTTTCCCTGGCCGCAACGACGGCAGGAAACACGGAAGAGCTGACAACAGACGGCACAAAGAACAACCCTTCGTAAATTCCGGCAGCCACTGAATAGACGCCAAGTTCAGCATCACCGGCGTATCTGCCCAGCAGGACCCGGTCCATCCGGGAATATACCATCTTCAGGACCGAGGAGATCACCAGGGGAGCGCATGAGACAGCCATCATCTTCAGCCATTCCGGAGAGAACCGCCACACAACAACCCTGCCATTGCAGATCATATAAGCTGCAAGAAGCGCAACCGCGTTGAGAACATACCCCGCCAGAAAGAGGCGCGCATACCCTTCCGGCCCTGCCCCGAAATGAACACAGAACAGCGTCACCACGATCACCACCGCGTGAGCCGCCCCCCGCGCGATCACGACAACCCGCGATTCGACGCGGGACTGATACCAGAAATCTATCACATCGAGCGCCTGGAATACGCCGACGCACGAAATCGTAATCACAAGCCGGTGAGTCATTTCCATGCCCCGATTGAACAGCAAAGAGGCCGCGGCTGCGGCAATGACCGCAATGATGCCGCCTGCGGCTCTCATCAGCGCCGCTGTTCCCATGATCGCCGGCGTTTCGGCCGGCCTTCTGACCAGCTCACGCACCACGATCGGCATCAGGCTCAGATCCGCGAGCGGACAGAACAGCGCCGCGAACGACATCGCGTAACTGAGCGCTCCGAATCGGTCCGGGCCGAGTTGCCGCACAATGAGCGAGCCAAGCAAGAGCCCGATAACCGCCCTCGCTGAACGGTCCGCTGCAAGCCATAACGCGTTGGCCGCCACCCGACGCTTCTCGGGCGCTGTGTTTTTCCATAAACTGACCGCGAATCCCAGCACTTCAGGATCTCCCTTCACGCCCGCTTCGTTCAGGTCACGGAGGCTGTACCAGCCCCTCTTTCCGTCTGCACGGCTGGCGCGCCAGGTACAGACTCATTCTCGCGCGAAGTCCGGCAATGTAATCCGGCGGCGCGGACTCGGCGAGCGCGAGGCGTATCGCCTCATCTTCAGCCCGCACCGCCTCGTCCCATTGTCCGCATTCCGCATGGGCCGCCGCAAGCAGGTCCGCGATCCTCGAGTTCTGCGCACGGCTCCGATCGCGCAGCTCCCGCGCAAGAGACAATGCCTCGTTTCCATTCCTTGCCGCGGCATCAGGCGCTGTCGCCAAAAGCCAGGCCATTTCGGCCTTGATGTCAGGCGATTCCGGATCTGCGGCCAGCGCGGCCCGATAGCTGGCAACAGCTTCGCGGAACCGGCCCTGTTCCGCCAGCATGAACCCCTTGAAAGCCAGACTGAGCGCGCGCCGGGGCGCAAGAGCCAGCGCCGAATCAACCGCCCCTTCCGCCTCATTGCGCAGTCCATCCTGAAACAGTGCCACACCCAGATTATGATAGAATTCAGCCGAGGGCGCCAGACGTATCGCCTCTTCGAGACAGGCGCGCGCCTCGCGGGTCTCCCCCCGCCTCATCAGGCAGACTGCCAGCACGTTCAGGGTTCCGGGCATCAGTCCGTCCACATGGTTGGCGCCGACTCTAAGCCAGCCTTCGCCGGGATTCCTGCGCGCGAGTCTCATTTCCTCAAGAAGGCTCCGCGCATAGCGCTCGGCCTCGCCGTATTCTCCACGTTTCATGAGTTCTTTTGCAAGTATGAGGCGCTGCCTTAAATTGCGCGGCCGGCTCTCCAGCACGTTCCTCGCCATTCTCACGGAATCGGCATAGACCGTGTTTCTCTCCCGCGTCAGATACGCCTCCGCCGCAACCAGAATCGCAAGAAGCATCCACCCCGAAACCGTCAAAGCCCTCCCGAATCGCGGCGCCAGCGTCCGAACCCGGTATCCGAGACCAGCCGACAACATGACCACGCCGGCAATGACCGCCGCAAGAGGCAGATACATGCGATGCTCGAAAGCCAGGTCGCTCAGTGGAACCATGCTGGAGGACGGCGCAAGAGTGGAAAAAAACCACGCTCCAAGAAAACCCTCCGGCCTTCTGCGCATCAGGCCCCAGAGCGAGAGAACAGCAGCCGCTGCCAGCGCCAGCGCAGGCAGCGCAACCTCCCTGAAGGAGCCGACCGGCGGCCACGCGTAATCAAGACACAGACCCACCGGCCGAAACACAAGCGCGAGGTAATGGGGAATCACCTCCGCCTGAGTCATGAGATATTCCATCCGTGAAACGGCCGGGCCGGGGCCCGTCACGATGTCGTAGCTCACAGCGGCCCGCATGAGCATGAGTTCCGCAAGGAACACCCAGGAAAGCGCAAGCATGGCGTAGTAGCGAAAGCGCTCTGCCCGTGTCCGGTCCCCTGAGCGCCCGATGAATACAAAGTCATACAGACCGGCCAGAACCGGCGCGACCACCGCGGTCTCCTTGCTCCACATCCCAAGAAAACACGAGGCGACGGAAATGCGCCCCCATTTCAACGACCCTCCGGCCCCTCCCCACCGCGCAAGCCCGTACAGCGTCAGAAGCACGAACAATCCCGCCACGATCTCGCATCTCTGCGAGATGTAGGCCACGCTTTCCGTCTGGAGAGGATGCGCAGTCCAGAGCAGCGCGCTCGCCCCGGCCAGATCCTCCGCCATCCGGTTCGCCCATCTTCCACACACCGGCATCAGAAACGTGCGCCTGAGCAGGCCGTAAAGCACAAGACCGGCCGCAAGGTGGACGGCCAGATTCACCGCATGATAGCCGGCAGGCTGGCCCGGATCCAGCATGCTGTTCACGGCGAAACTCAGAGTCACAAGCCCGCGCGGAGTCAGTCTGTTCGGCGTGAGCCGCAGTGACCGGAATCGTACTGCCGCCTCGCCGGCGTCGTCAAAAACGAAAGCGTTGCCGAATGTGTTCGAGTAGATCAGCGCACCGACAACAAGAATCAGCGCAGGCCATAGCATTCTGCGGGCTCTATCCGAAACGACACCGTGAGATCCTGATCCGCCGCGGCCGGCATCGCTCAACTGACAATCGCGCTCCCGACCCGGATATTGCAATTGGCCCGAGCCCTCTTTGTGAACTGCTTTCAGCACAATATGTTCCAACATGTTGCAGGAAACCGGCCATTTCTCAACCGCAGGAGCCGGGCTCACGAATGACGGTAAACCGCGGCCGCGCCGCCGACAAGCCGGAACAATCTGCCGGCCACGCATGTTCAGTCTGCTTCCAGTGCGGCATTGCAATTCGCCAGCCGAACGTTCAATCTCTCCCTCGCGTCTGGTATGGAATGAAAACATTCAGGACAATTGCTCTTTCAGTTCTTGGAGCGTTCGCGCTGTGGACCGCATATTCATGGCCGCTGCCACGCCATTTCCGCTCAGCAGTGCCATGGACCGCGTCAGCGCCGGCCGGCCCTGTTGTTCATGCTCCGAGGCCCTGCGACTCATTCCAGTTCCTCTATCACCTGTGGCTGTTCAGGGACATGCTTGCCGGCAGAACGTTTCCCATGCACGATCTCTATCAGTTCAACACAGGCGATGATGGGGAACGCTTCAGGCTCAAGACGTTCTCTTTTCCGCTCTCGCTCCTTTACGCCGTGTTCGAGACGCCGCTCGGCCGCGCCGGTGCTTACAATCTGGTGGGTTTGACCGCCCTCGCATTCGGCGCCCTTTTCACCACGCTTCTTCTTAGCCGATTCGGCGCAGGCGAGATCGAGGCGGTCATCCTCGGCGTCTCGGCCTGCGCCCTTCCCTACGGCTGGACCAGTCTGATGAACGGGAGCCCCACCGGCCCGGCCATGATGTGGTGGCCTGCCATCATGCTGGGACTCGATATGGCAATCGTTTCCGGCAGGAGAAGCGGCGCATGGCTGGCCGGCATCGGACTCCTTTTCGCCTCATGCACCGATCCGCATGTCTTTTTCTTCTCCGCGCTCGCCTCGCCCTTCTGGGCGCTGTTCAGCGCATGGCGATCCGGAATGAAACTCCGCCCAGCCCAGCCCTGTGAACTTGCGGGTGTTCTACGCTGTCTGATCCCGGCCATGGCGCTCGGGGCGGCCGCTGTCGCATGGTTTCTTGCGGGGTTGAACCGTCACTGCAACGGAAGCATCTTCGAGCAGAGCGCGCCCATTGCCATGGCAGCGCTCTATTCTCCCATGCCGGCCGGACTCTTCGACATTCACGCGACAGGAAAATCCGCGTTCATCTACCTCGGAATCGGCATGACGCTGCTGGCAATCGGAGGCGTCGCTGCCGCAATCCGGCTCCGCATGCGGCGGGACAGACGGCCGGCGGCGCCGGACCAGCCGGATATTTTCGTCGTGCTGTTGCTGGCATGCCTGGCAATCGTCATTCTTGCGCTCGGAACCAACGGCCCGTTTTGCGGCAGGATTCTGTTCGCCCTGCGCAAGGTGTTTCCGCCGTACGCGATGATCAGACAGCCCCACAAGATCTTCTGCCTTCTGCCGCCGATCACCGCAGTTGCATCTTTCACAGCTCTCGATCTCTGGAGGCGGATGTTTCCTGCTCGAGCCGCCTTCAGGGTATGGCTCGCGCTCCAGGCGCTGATGCTCGTCGAGTTTTCCATCAGAATTTCGCCGGGGCTTACAAGGGTGCCGACCGAAGCGCCGGCCTACGACGCGGCGGCGCTCGACGCGGCTCTGAACGCGAGGGAATGCAGAGCGGTTGCGATCCCTCTGCGCAGGGGCACTGAGCATGACTCCTCCATGCCGGTGTATTGCGCATCGCTCCATCGCGTGCGTCTTGCAAACGGATACAGCCCGGTCGTGCCCAGATCGTACGCGAAGAAATTCCTGCCCGCCTTTGCCTCGCTCAACTTCGGGGTGATATCCGACAAACAGATCCAGGATCTCGAAACGCTGGGATTCGGATATATCATCTTCCATGAGGATCTGTTCTTCGACAACACAGATGTCCTGCCCTCTTCGGCAGCTCTTGAGCGGCTGTTCGACAATCCGAGGCTCACCGTGCTTCGCAAGCACGACGCGACATGGTGCTTCAGGATTCTGCCGAACCGCACTCCCTCCAAGCCGCCAGCGCCTTCCCTTCCGTTCTTCGCGTCGAATTTCCGGTGGGAGGCGGAGGAACACGGCTTCATTCCACCGGCTGAACTCGTCGCTGACAGCTCCGCGGGCGCCGGCAGGGCTGTGAACATGAGAGGCGGAAGCATCCTCAAGGGTCCTGAACGAATGGTTTTTCCTGATGGAAAGCTCTGCTGGTTCGTCCGCGCAAAGGGAAGCGGCAAACTGGCCATAGCCACAAAGTCAGGTGATTCCATCCTTGAAATGAGCGTGTGCGAACTGAAAGCCGCAGACTGGCAGTGGATCAGCGCATCCATTCCGGGGCGGACATCCCCTGTATCCCTCCGGGCGCAGATCGAAATGGTCGAAGGAGCTGCGCAGGTTGATTGCTGCGCGCTTGGCGATGCCCGCTGGCAGTCTCCGGAAAAGGGCATGACGCTTCTCATTCCGGCCAGATCAATGTTCCATACCGGCGCAAGCTCGCCCGACATGGACGCGGTGGCGTGGGATCCATCCTTTTCGCCGCCCGGGTCCGCGCTTCACGGCCCCGGCCTCCCGCTGGAGAACGGACAATACAGGCTCACGGTGGAATACAACTCCACCGCAGAACAAGGCACGCTGATCGGGCGCATCCAGGCCAGATGGTCAGACACAATGGAAACTCCGCTGAAGGACATTGTCAGCGGATGCGAATGCGTTCTCGAATTCACTCAGACCTGCAATCTGCCGTGGGAGATTATTCTGCATTACGAAGGAACAGCGGATCTGCATCTGTACAGCTTCCGGCTGACGCGCATCGAACCCTGATTCCGGTTTGAGAACCCCAGATGCGGCAAGCGCCTCAGCCGACTTTCGCCTCAATGCTTTGTGCAGTCCACCCGCTTCTCCTGCATGGAAAACATGGTCATTTTCTTGCTTGCCATTCCCCGGCCCATCGCTTAGTGTGCCGCCCCATGAAACACATTCCAAACAACAGCAGGGGTAATGTCGGTGTCCAGGTTGTCGTGGGAGTCCTGGCCATAGTGGCCATCATTATCGGACTGGTGGCAATCCAGGCCGGCACAAGCAGCAAGAAAGCTGTCGCCGATCTCGATGCCAGACTGTCCAACGAACTGATGGGCGTGCAGCAGACTGAAACCGAGCTGCGCGACCTGCGCTCCCAGATGGCGACCAAGCTGAGCGACCTCTATGCCCAGGTCACTGCGCTCAGGGAAGAGGTCAAGAAGCTTTCCGCTCCCCCGCCCCCTCCGGCCAAGGAAGCCGGCGGGAAGGAAAAACAGGGCGAGCAGGCCCCGGCAGGCCCAGGCACTTATCATACGATCCAGGCCGGAGATACGTTCGGCAGATTGGCCAAACAGTATGGGACCACGATAGCCGAAATAGAAAAGCTTAATCCCGGCGTCAGTCCCTCACGGCTCAAGATCGGGCAGAAAGTGCGCGTCAAGTAGGGGTGGAGTCCGACGACTGTCAGGGTAACGGACACCGCATGCCTTCTCTCTGTTGATGGGGGGAGGGTGCTTTCTTCTTTTGAGCGTGTTCGGGTCATGCCCTGAACATCTGGCCCATTCTGCGGCCCATCAGCGCCGCTGCCCACAGCAGCGCGGCACCGAGAAAAGCCATCGCCCACACCCCCAGCGCGGCGGCAACGTTCGTGCCGTTCTCCAGGCTTTCCATGAGCGTGTAGATCGCCTTGGTCAGCGGATAATGCTCCTCCACCTGGGCCAGAATCAGGCTGTCGGACACCTCAAGCATCGAAAAGGCAAAACACAGGATTCCGCCTGCGACAAGATTCGCCCCCAGAAGCGGAATCGTGACTCTTCGGATGACCCGAATCGGCGAGGCGCCGAGATTCGCAGCGGCCTCCTCGTAAGTTCTGCTCACCTGCTCAAGCCCGGCATGCGCGGCCCTGACCATATACGGAAGGCGCCGGATCGAATAACTCACAGCCAGCAGAAACATCGGATTTCTGCGCGGGTCCAGAATGCCTGACAGGAAAGGCGTTTCTCTGAACAGGCCGCCGAAACAGCCGAGGTAGCCGAACGCTATCACGAGACCCGGCACTGCGAGCGGCAGCATGGCCAGCGCGTCGAGCAGATCGGCTCCCCTGAACCGGCCGCGCACGCAGAACCAGGCAATCCCGAAGCCAACCAGCATGTCCAGAACGGTCGCGGCCAGCGAAAGCCCCAGGCTGTTCAGCATGGCCGAGCGCGTCAGGGGGTTGTCAACCGCCCTGCCGAAGAATTCCAGAGTCGGCCCGTGCGGCAGCACGGACAGGAACCACTTTCTGTTAAATGCCAGCCCTATCACGCTGAAATGCGGAATGATCGCCAGAACCAGAAGCAGGCCGACGCCCAGCCAGGCCGCGATCGAACCCAATGCTGAAAGCCTCTTTTCCTGCCGGCTCACGCTCATCCTGCCGAGCGTCGCGACCTCCCTGCTCCTCCTCGTGAGAGCCTTTCCCGTCCAAAACCCGCCGGCCGAAATCGCAAGGACGAACACCACAAGAGCATAGCCGGCAGGATTCGTGCCCACCTCGCCGACCTTGTCGTATATCAGGACCGGCAGGACCCTTCTCACCCCGAACACAAGCGGCGTTCCCAGCTCGGTGAAGGACCAGACGAACACGAGCGCCATTCCGGCAAAAAGGCCCGGACCGGCAAGCGGCAGGGTGATTCTCCTGAACACGCTCCACGGCCCGGCGCCCAGATTCGCGGCGGCCTCCTCAAGAGACGGGTCTATGTTCGCAAGCGCAGCAGCCAGGTTCAGGTACATTATGGGAAAAAGATGGAGCACCTCCAGCGCCACTATTCCAAGCAGCGGGCAGGCGCCGAGCCAGTCAACAGGAGCGTCCGCCAAACCGAGCCTCATCAGCAGAATGCTCAGCGATCCCTCGCGGGCAAGAACCATCTTGATGCCCACCGCGCTGACAAACGGCGGCAGAATCATCGGCGTCAGAAGAAGCCCGGCCAGAAGAGATTTTCCGGCGAATGACCGCGACGCAAACAGCCAGGCAAGCGGCAGTGAAACCAGGGCGCACATAGCCGTCACCCAGCATGCGATGCGAAAACTGTTCAAGGCTGCTTCAAGATGGACCGGGTTGGCGAAAACGCCTTTGAGATAGAACAGTGTCGGGCCGTGAGCATCCGAAGCGGCTCGCACCGCCACATGCGCCAGAGGCCACAGGAGGAAAATCGAGAGGAAGGCGGCTACCGCCCCGGCGGCCGCGATGCGTCCGACCGGAATTCTCACCGCGCCGCCTCCTTCTCCGAGGCAGGCATCGCCACGGCGTGCGCGCGGTCAACCATCCACCCGCATTCGCGCCCCTCCCTCCATTCGGCAAGAGGATCGCTCAGCACCGTCGCCTTCCATGTCGTCTCTCCGGTGGCGACAAGCACTGTAAGCGTCGAACCGTTCATTCTGGCAGACACGACCCTGCCCTTGAAAACATTAGCGCCCGCCGGGCTTCCGGAGAGCGGCCGCACGTTCTCCGGCCGCACCATGAGCAGGACTTCGGCGCCTGAAGGCGGATCGAACCCCTCGGCCGGAGCGGCAGACCACCGGCCGGCATGGGTCTCGACAACAAGCCACGCCCCGTCTCTGCCGACCGCGCGCGCCGGGAAGATGTTAGCCTCGCCCAGAAAACCGGCGCAAAACGCGTTCGGCGGTCTGTGATAAAGGGCCGCAGGCGAGCCCACCGCCATTATCCTGCCGGCCGACATCACAGCCATCCTGTCGGCCAGTGACAGAGCCTCGACCTGGTCGTGCGTGACGTAAACGAACGTGATGCCGGAGGAGGCGTGAAGCCGCGCCAGGTATTCGCGCATTTCCACCCGCAGTTTCGCGTCCAGGTTGGAAAGGGGCTCGTCCAGAAGAACAGCGGCTGGATTCAGAACCAGGGCGCGCGCAAGAGCCACCCGCTGCTGCTGGCCGCCAGAGAGCTGCCCCGGCTTGCGGTCCTCCCTTCCTGCGAGGTCCACCTTTTCGAGCGCCTCCCTCGCGCGCCGCACAGCCTCGTCCCGCGGCACCCTGCGTTCCCTCAGGCCGAACGCCACGTTCTCCAGCACAGTAAGATGCGGCCACAGGGCATAGTTCTGAAAAACCATCGGGAGGCCGCGTTCGTGTGCCGGCAGATCCCTCACGTCCCTTCCGTTGATCAGCACGGTCCCGCTGTCCGCCGTCTCGAGACCGGCGAGGATTCTCAACAGCGTAGTCTTGCCGCATCCGGAAGGTCCCAGCAGAAAGAACATTTCTCCGGCCTTCACGTCAAAGCTGACATCGGCAAGGGCCGCCACCGATCCGAACCTCTTTGCGAGGTTCTTGGCCTCAATCGAACTTGCAACCGTCTCTTTCATCTTTTCCGGTCTCCGGGTGACGCGCCGCGCGCGAGCGACCTGTACCTTTCCCTGGCCTCCAGCGCCCAACGGGTGACGAGGCCCTGTCTGCGCCGGGCGTCCTTCATCTCCGCCGCAAGCGCCACGAGCTGCTCTTCGGACACAGGAGGCGCGCATAATGCCGAGACTTCGTCCTCTTTCATGCCTCTTGAAATGACCGCCCGCCACGCCTTCCGCAGATCCTCATGCGCGTCAATCCACCATGCGCCCATGAGGTCGTTCAGAGCGTCCCATCTCTTCGATGCCTTGGCGCCATCATACCGGACCGCCGCCGGAGCGTCATAGGGATTCACAGCCGCGGTCCCCTGCTCCCCGTACAGCGCCTTCAGGACCGGCAGGCGGTGCAGCGAAAACCTCTGCCCGCCCTGTCCCGCAGGACGGCATAGAAGTCTCTGGCCCTCCTCGCTCAGGGCATATTCTATGAACAAGCCCGCCAGTTCCCGATGCTCACAGTTGCGTATCATTCCCACGGCGTCCGGACCGATCACCGTGTTCCGGGCAGGCAGCACAAAAACGAGATTATCTCCTGCAGACGATTCGCGAATCACGGTATGCGCGTATTGATCAATCACCATTCCCGCCGCGACATCTCCGGCCGCAACCTCCCGCGGCACTGTGCCTCCCGCCTCTCCGAACCCGCGAACGTTCGCGCACAACCTGGTTCCGATCTCCCATCCCCGCTCGAAACCGTAGGCCTGCAAAAGGATCTCGTAGCACATGTGGACCGAGCCGCTGGATCTCGGATCTCCTGATCCCACCCACGAAAAATACTCCGGCCTCGCAAGGTCCTCCCAGTCCTCCGGGGGAGGAAGCCCCAGCCGGCTCACCAGCGGCCGGCTGTAGAGAATTCCGAATCCGCTGAGCGCCACCCCGAACCATCGCATCTGCGGATCGTAAACAGGCGTCCCGGCGCAGGTCTCCGGTATGCCGGCAAGCGCGTCCTCCGGCAGATGGACAGGTTCAAGCCATCCCCGCTCGCAGGCGGTGAGATATGGCGCCACCCCCCCGCCGAAAAGCAGGTCAACGCCCGGATTGTCGGGCCTGACCGCAAACCTGGACTCCATGTCCTTCAGGATCTTCGATGTTCCGCCGGCGTCCAGCCAGACAATCCTGCCGTCCCTGCCCTTGACCCGCAGCAACCATTCGCGGAAACCCCTGCTGTATTCCAGCCGGACCTCGCGGCGGTGCGGCGACAGCACAAGAACCGGCTCCCCGCTCTCCGCTTCAGTGTCAGCGCCTCCGCCGCCCCTGAACACCATCGCGACATAGGGCATCAGCGCAACAAGAATGAAAGCGATTCCTGTTGCAAATCTGTTCATCCCTCAACCAGCCTGCCGCAGAATACAGCCTGTCATCTGGCGTCGACCCCTGCCGTCGGCTTCTGGATTCGCGGCGTAAGCGAAATCCTCACGCTCCTGCGCATGCCGCGCCTGTCAACGCCCACAAGAAACTTCTCGTAGAACTCTCTGTTCTCTCCGAACCCTCCAAGCTCCACTGTGGCTCCATCCGCGACAACAACATGCGTCGCAAGACGGGTGTATCGAATTCGATCTATCCGCCCGTCAACAAGCCCGCTCAACTCGGGGGTCAGGGTTATGTCCACCAGCCCGCCCGGCAGAACGCGGGGACATGCCACCAGAGAAGCCCCGACTCTTCGCAGCTCGACATCCTGCTGTATGTAGCCGGCCGTGCGGCCGAACTCGTACAGCCACTGGACGTACGGCACCTCCTGTCCGACGAAAATCGTTCCCTCGGACCCGTCCTGAACAAGAAGAGTCTGCATTGAAATCGAATCCTCTGCCCCGGACCTGCCACGCATGTTCGGATTCATGCGCACCTTGTACGAGGAACCCTGCCTCGTCACGATGACTTCTCCCTCGCCATCCACCGAAGCCCCGGTGTCCGTCTCGCCGCCCGCCTGGCGAATGACCACGTCCAGGCGCACATTGCGGGCAGGCGCGTTCATCGCTTCCATCAGTTGCGAGGCCAGCGACTGGTCCTGTTCGGTTCCCACCACGACAATCCGGCCTGAAGAAGCCTGATACGTCACCCTGGCCTGGTCCGACATCACGTCGCGCAGTGTCGCCACAATCTCTTCAGGTTTCGGCGATGTCACAGGATACGACCGGGCGATCAGATCAGCGCTTGCTGTGAGCGCGCACATGAATAAAGCGCACCAAACATGCGCAATTGCCTTGCGCAATAGGGCCGTTTTCCGACCGCAGGATCCTGAATCAATCGTAAAATGCCCTTTCATCGCGTCCAAAAGTGCCACCCATTGCGCCAAAAATCAAACCAGTTCCGGCGGCGCCCGGGCCGGAGAGCCTCTGCCGTGGAACCTGGCCAGGCTGCGGAACAGGCTGAAACATCCCACGATGCGTCTGGCCCAGTCCGGCCGGACGCGGCGTCTGAGATGCTCCAATTCGAGCCAATGCATGACTCTCTCGATACACACCGATTCAGACTTCAGATAGCAACATGTTGATCCGCAATATGTTATGCGCCAATGCTCATTTGGCCCGGCCTATGCTGACAAACATGGCTGCTAAGACGAATGGAGGCGGAAATGATCACGAACGCGAAACTCAATTCATTCTACGCGATGCTGGCTGTGCCGATAAACGATTCGCAAGCCACAGCCGAAGAAGAGTCTGCAAGGAAACTGGTGGCAGTCGTTGACGACGAATCAGACACCTGCAGATTGCTCAAGAAGATGATCGAATCCAACCCGCAATACCGTGTCTTCACATGCCCGAACGCGCTTGTCGCTCTTCCAATGATCGTCGTAAGGCAGCCTGACCTGATAGTTCTGGACCTGAACATGCCCTGGATGAGTGGATACGAGGTGCTGAATCGTCTTAAGTCCAATCCGAAAACATGCCATATCCCTGTCATCATCCTCACTGCCGAGGACGAGGATTCAGCCATGCTTCACACGATACGCTCATACGCGGATGCGTTCATCAGAAAGCCCTGCTCCAGGGACGAGATCATTTCCGCTGTGAATCGGAGCCTGGTCGCGAAAAAGGGCGGGTAACGGATTCATCCACCGGCAGGCAACGTGAACCAGAACACACTCCCGCGGCCAGGCTCGCTTTCAACCCCGATCCTGCCTCCGTGCGCTTCGACCGCAAGCTTGCAGAATGCCAGGCCCAGGCCGGTCGGATAACTCTTGTCGCCGGTCCGGCGTTGCTCGACTCTGCCGAACTTCTGGAAAATCCTGCTGTGATACTCCTTCGGAATTCCAGGCCCCTGGTCCGCAACCGATATTCTGACCTCTTTGCCCGCGTTTTCGACCGCAATGGTTATCACTCCTCCGGCAGGCGAATAACGGGCCGCGTTGCTGAGGATGTTGGTCAGCACCCGCTGCGTCATGTCAGGATCGCAATGCAGGCTGAAATCGCTGTCCGGCGCTTTCACCTTCAGAGACTTGTCTCTCACGAAAGGCTCTATCGCCGCCAAGGCCTCCTTCAGCATGCAGGCTCCTGAACATTCCTGCCGGTTCACCGAAACCTTTCCCTGCTCCAGACTGCTCACATCCAGGAGCGATTTCACCATATTCACCAGCTCCCTGCATGAGCGCATTGCTTCTTCAATATACGACATCTGCTCCGCGTTGAGCTTCTCACGGGCCTCGTCTCTGAGCAGTTCCAGGTAACCGCTCACCCTGAAGAGCGGATTCTTCATATCATGAACTATCAGGTTGGTTAGGTCGTCGCGCAGCCGCTCGACCTCCTGCAGCCTGGAGTAGTTCTCCCTGACCCTGTCGTACAGAAACTTCATCCGCGCGGCGTTTCGCACGCGCAGAACCACATCCCTGGTGTCCACCGGTTTCACGAGAAAATCGTTCGCGCCTGCCTCGATGCCCATCAATCTGTCGCTCCGGTCGGTGAGAGCCGTGACAAGAATCACCGAGATGGGCTCTGTGGCCGGATTGTTCTTGATCCTGCGGCACACCTCGAATCCGTCAATCTCAGGCATCATGATGTCGAGCAGAACCACGTCCGGCGGATTCGCGGCAATAATGTCGAGCGCGGTCCGGCCGCCAGCCGCTTCTGTGACAGCATATCCCTCCGCAGTCAGAACATCGCGAAGCAGAACCCGATTTTTCTCATCGTCATCCACCACAAGAACTTTGGCTGGCGGTTCCGCCGTGCTGTTTTTGGTCAGGCTCATTTGCCGCCTCCCCCCATTCAACCCGCCCTGCCGGCGGGAACCGGCCCCTTTTTCGGAATACGGACCGTGAACACGCTTCCCTTTCCACTGCCTTTGCTTTCAGCGGTTACCGTACAGCCCAGGGCGACCGCCAGCTTCCTGACTATGTGCAGGCCCAGTCCCAATCCGCCGTACGCCCTGGCGTGCGACGAATCGGCCTGCCGGAACGGCTCGAATATGCGTTCGATATCCTCTTTGCGTATCCCTATGCCTGTGTCCGCAACGCTCACCGCCACATCATCGCTTCCGGCTTCGATCTTCACCGAGATTGCGCCGCCGTCAGGCGTAAACTTGACCGCGTTGTTCAGAAGGTTGATCAGAATCTGCTCCAGCCTCATTGCATCGGTCACAACGGTTGTCTCCTGCGGACTGTCCGGACACTCGATGGAAAAGCGCAGTTTCCTTCCTGAAAAAGTCCTCTGCACAAAGGCCACGGCCTTCTCGGCCGCATCCTTCGCATTGACCCCGGTGAATTCGAGCGCAAGTTTTCCTGCCTCGATTCTCGTCAGATCGAGGATATCTTCGACGAGCCGGCTGAGAATCGCGGCTCCCTCCGCGATGTTCTCCAGGGCGCTGCGCTGGCGTTCGGACAGGTCTCCATACACTCCTTCCATCAGCGCAGAGGTGAAACCAACCACGGAGTTCAGCGGCGTGCGAAGTTCATGGCTTACGATGGAGACGAATTGAGACTTGATCCTGTTCGCTGCCTCAGCGGCCTCCTTGGCGATCCGCATTTCTTCCACTCTGTGCCTGTCGGTTATATCCAGTATTGCGCCCACAAGTCCGGCTGTCCTGCCGTCTTCCCCTCGGAACACAGCCTTCTGCACCACGATGTGCTTCGGTTCTCCGGCAGGATCAGTGTGCCGCGTCTCGTACACGATCCTGCCGCCGGTTCCCAGCAGTTCTCTGTCCTTCTGCTCGTGCAGCAGCCCCTGTTCACCCAGGAGTTCCGATGATTTTTTTCCGATGATCTCATCTTTCTGTGCCGCGGTGAACTTGCAAAAGGCGCTGTTGCAGCTCGTATATCTGCCTGCGGTATCTTTGGAAAACACCGGCACCGGTATTGCATCCATGAGCGCATCAAGGAACTCATTTCTCTGCCTCAGTTGGATCTGAGCTTGTTGCTGGTCCTCCAGAATGCTCAGCAGCGACTTACGCGACCTTTCACTCTCCCGGAACAGGACGCGCGCCTCCTCCTCGGCCCGCACCCTGGCGCTGATGTCAATGTCCATTCTTATTGCTTCAGTGACTCTGCCGTCCGGGTCCTGCACCGGAAACATGCTGGAATACACCCATAAAGGCTGCCCGCTCCGGCTCCTGATCTGGCGCTCCTTGGGCGGCGCCGGCCTGCAGGACTCGAACACTTCTCTGACGCGATCAAGAACATTGCCGGCCTCCTCCTCCGGCAGCACCTCGCGGACATTTCTGCCCACAGCCTCGGCGCTGTTCATTCCATACAGCCGGCCGGCGGCCTCGTTCCACAGAAGAACCGTCCCATTTTCATTGTAGCTCGAAACAGCGACCACCGGACTGCCTCTTATCACAGCGTCCAGCCGACCGACAGCCTGCTCCAGACGTTGCTGCGCGTCTTTCATGGATGTGATGTCTGAAGCGTGGCATATGTAACCGGCGAAGTTTCCGCGCGCGTCCGCGACAGGAACCGCGTCAGCCTTGAACCATCCGTAAGCGCCGTCCGCCCTTCGAATCCGGCACACCTGGCTCCAGCCCGCGCCCGCCTTGTCCCGCTCGGCCAGCGCCCCGCACCGCTCCCGATCCTCCGGATGAATCGCTTCGAGCCACCCGCGCCCCTCGAGTCTGTCCTGACCCAAGCCGGTGAACTCCATCCACCGTCTGTTGACATATCCGGCGCTCAGGTCAGGTCCTGTGGTCCACACAAGTGCTCCGCTCGAATCCGCGAGTTCCCTGAAACGTCTCTCGCTATCCTGCAGTTCCCCGGTCCTTCTCTGGACCTCAACCTCCAGCAGCGCCTCCCTCTCAGAGAACATTTTAGTAACACCTGCGGCCGCAGCCGTGATGATCACTCCCGCAATAAGGACCAGCAAGCCCGAGCGGGGAATTCCGCCAGGCGCAAGCCCGCCCGGAGCAGCAATAGTCATTTCCAGAGTCCTGCCGTACGCGAATATCGGAGCGCGGACAGTCTCTCGTGACAGGCTGCATGCTTCCAGCGTCCCGGCCTCGTTCCATGTTTCCTGACCGAAGCCTGGAGTCTGCCACACCTGAACCGGAGCATCATTCCCTCGAAGATACCGGACCGATACGCACGACTCCTCATACTTGCCGGCAAGCGGCGATGTCCTGCCGCTGAAGAGTCCTTTGACGCTCACTGCCGCGCAAACGAGCCTCGCCGGATTGTCCGGGACCCCGGAGGCGCGAATCGGCATGAGCAGCATGCACGCGTATTCGCCTGAAGATTCGATCAGGAAAGGATCCGACATCGTCGCCATTCCTGCCGCGCAGGCCTCGGCCGCCGCCCTCGCAAGCGCAGGTTCATCTGCCGCCTTCACGCGCAGAGAAGGCTTGGCCGCGACGACCCTGAGGCCGGTGCCGGAACCGGCCGGAACGCCGCCCGCATCCAGCTCCGCCAATTCCCATGCCAGAACAGCAGGATGAGGCTCCATCCTCCGGATTGCGTCCCTGAATGCCGCGGCAGCGTCCGTCGCTTCGGCATCTTCCAGATGGGCCGCCAGCGACTCCAGGGCAATGCCGCCGATGTCAAGAAGCTGCCGCTGCGCAGACGCGGCAATTTTCTCCGCAACGTGGGCGAGAAAATCCCGGCGCGCGTCTCTTTCACGGCCGCAGACAATCCTTGCAGCCACAAGGCTCAGCGAACAGCCCAAAGCGAGAACGTCCAGAACAAGCGCATATCGGAGACGGCGAGAGCTGGAAAAGCTTTTCTCACTGCGCAGCACAACAAGCGCCGCAATGCCCGCCACAGACAAAAAAAACGCCCAGACAAAAACCTCGAGAATCAGGCTGTTCTTCACAACCAGTCTGCGCCAGTCAGATGCGTCAATATCCATTCCGAATACAATTCTGCCTGCGTGCTCGGCATCAAGGCTGAAGAGCGGCACAAAAGCGCTGACCCACACGCCCCATCTGTCCTCAATCGGCCCTTCAACAACAGGCTTTCCTGTCTTGAAGGCCCTGAGCAGGGCAGCAGACGCTTCCACATACAACTGCCCCGGAGGCGACTCGTCGCTCGACCCGGCCGGCTCAGAATCCGCGTAAAAGAATATCCGTCCGCCTGCACTCTGCCCCATGAGATAAATGTATCTGCATTCGGGATACGATGCTCTGGCATCAGACAGGTCGGCCTTGAGTCGCTCATAAACGGCCAGAGAAAGGTCTTTTTCAGAACCTGACAGATGCCTTACTGCCTGCAGGTCAACTGCTCCTGCCGCAAGAGCGGCCCTGGTCAGTACCGCCCGGCGAAGTCTGGCGTCTGTCCAGGACCTCGCAAGGACGGAACCGCCCGCGGCTGCGAGCGCGGCCAGAACCGCAATAACCGTGATCTTCTGTGCTGTCTTCTTCATTCCAGATCCTGCGTCGGACGATCGGGCGAACCGCCAGGCGACATGCAGCATTCTCCGGATGACGACAGCATGTACCGGGGCTGTTCACCGAGCCGCTGAAGAAGCTCATTGACCTCCTTCTTCAACTCGATTATCCGCTCTTCACGACCCACTGTCACGTCGTGCCATCTCTTCAACTCTTCCAGTTGCTCCTGCAGACGCCGCTCGGTTTTCTTTCGCTCGGTGACATCACGCGCGAACTCGAATCTGACATCGCGTCCGTCAGGCCAGCGCACCACCCTGTCTATGATATCATAATCCCTGTTCAGAACCTCGTTGTGATGCTCCCACCTGTACGGCTGGTACTTGGCCGCTCTTATCCTGTCGTTGGTGCAGAACGGGCATGGACTTTGGCGGTTCTGAAGCTCAATGTAGCATTTGCCGCCGACAGGCGGTTTGCCGAACAGATCCTTGAGGAATCTGTTGGCAAACAGGATTTCGTGCGTGTCCATGTCCGCCACGTAAACAGCATCCTCGATGCTGTCGAACAGGGCCATCATTTCATCGTGCTCCCGTTTCAGCGCCTGTTCGGTCGAAATCCGCTCTATTGTGGCGGCAATTATCCGCGCCGCTGTATGGAAAACATCCAGGTCATCGGGCGGCCACACGACCGGCTTCTCTTTGCATTGCTCCGCGCCCCAGAATGCGTAGTATCTTCCGAACGCGTAGAGCGGCATGATGAGAATCGCCGCAACCCCGTCTTTTTCCAGTTCCTCTCGAACCGCCCTGTTCGGAATCAGCGCGGTATCAGCGAAGCAAACCGCCTCTCCGCTTCTGAGCGTCTCATGCCATGCGTCCTGCAGCCACGGACCGCCTCCCGCAACGGCCGCCCGGCGCGGACGGGTTCCAGGCCTGCTCCATTCCCATATTCGTGCCGGCGGCTTTCCCTTTCCCGCGAATTCCGCCAGAAAAACCCGGCTCACTCCCATTCGCTCGCCCGCCAGTTCAATCGCTTCCCTGACAAACTTGTCAATATCCGGGCCGGCCATGGCGGCCGCTGCGGACACTCGCGAAACGAATCGCTCCGCAAGAAGCTTCCGCTGCGCCTCGGCCTCAGCCTGCCTGCGGCCGGTAATATCGCGCGCCACTGCCATGAACAGCCGCTCTTTTCCCGCAGCCGCGGCCTGAATGCGAATCTCCACAGGCGTTTTCCGGCCGTCTGCGGACACCATCTCAGCCTCGATCAGCGAAGGGCGACCGGCGGCCGCGTCCTGCGCGATTCTTTCGAGCGCCTCCCCGGCCGCCTCGATCACATCGCTGAAACGCCTGCTCTGAAGTTCCCCCTCTGCACAGCCGAGCATCGTGCGCGCCGAAGCATTGACTGCCAGAATCCGGCCAGGCCGGTTGTCCTCCGCAGCGCAGAACAGGATTGGATCGGCCTCTGAATCGAGCAGAAGCGCGAATCTTGCGCGGCTTTCCCTCAGCTCGGCAAGCGCATCCTCTGCCTGACGCCGCGCCAGCAGCGCATCCTCCATCATGTTCAGGGCAGCCTGATGAGCCTGCCTGATCTCCTCCTGCGCCCTGCGCTGCTGCTCACGCATGTCGGCTTCCTTCAGGCAGCGCCTCACGGCAAGACCGATCCGGGACAGTTCGTCCTTGAGCACAAAATCCCAGACTCCCCGCTTCAGCAGGTCCGTTGCCTCGGCCTCTCCAACGCGGCCCGACACCAGGATCACAGGCGTGTCCTGAGCCCTGCCGGCAACCTCCGCAAGAAGATCGTCGAATGAAAGCCCGGGCAGATAATAATCCAGAAATATCGCGTCCCATTCCGACTCCGCGAGGGCGGACTTCAGGCCGGCCATGTCCCAGACTCTTCTGGCTTCGGGAGAGAACCCCTGCGACACAAGCTGCCGTTCGATCAGGCGCCAGTCAGCCTCTGAATCCTCAACAGCAAGAATTCTTATCTTTGCCTTCATTGCCGCTTCCACCCGTTTCCTGCTCGTCAGGTCGCAGCACACCGGGATAAGGCGGCTGCTCTCCCAGACGCCTGCTGAGTTCGTTGACCTGCCGCTTGATTTCTATCATCCGCAATTCCCTGCCGAGCGCAAGACGGCGGAACCTTTCCAGCTCCTCGTTCCGGCGCCTCGTCTCCTCAGCCTCCTGAACGGACTGTTCCTCAATGCGCCGCCTTTCCCTCTCGACCTCCGCGCCGTACATGGCGAAGGCCAGGTCGCCTGCTACGGTCTGGAAATACGACAACGGCTCCTCGCCGACAACGGATGGTTTCAGCCATCCGACCAGAACGCCATAAACCTTCCCGGCTGCGCGCATGGCGACCGCATACGCCCTGCAGCCGCCGGCGTCCCCAAGTTCGACACTTGGAATCTCGACCGGATCCTGCGAGTCTGCAGCCAGCCTGAGCCAATCGGATTGTTCCGGCTTCTTCCCCTGCATCAGATTGTCAACCAGTCTCTGCTGACCGGCCGCGTATCTTTCGATAACAAGCCGATCCCGTGGTCCGAACACGACCGCGCAGGCAGCAGCAAATACCGGCGTCGCAGCCAACGCGGCGCACGCGCGGTCGAGAACGATCCGCACATCCTTCTCGTGCGTTATGAGATGGTTCACTCCGCACACCGCGCCGAGCATGGCATTGGCCGCATGAAGCTGCTCCAGCGAACGGCCAAGCTCCCCCTCCGCCGCCAGCCGCCGCTCCATAACCTCGGTGTTTCTGAGCCATGCCAGGACCACAACGGCCAGCACTGCTGACAGAACAAGGACCAGCACAATACTGCCTGCAATCAATGCAGCATGCACAAACGGCGCTTCGAGCTTGTCCGCTGCAACCGAGGCGGCCACTGTCCATTCAGCGCCGAGGCTCTGCCTCCATGCCGTTATGAAAGTGCGCGCTTTACCATCGGATTCTTCGATCTGAAACTGCGCAGAGCCTTCCGGACTCTCCATTATCATTTTTCCAGCGTCAGTGAATCGGCTCAAAACGCCGCCGGCGGGCCATATCGCGATGCCTTTTTCAGACCCGGCGCACAGACGGACCTCCGCCTCGGTCCCGAGCACATCCTCGCAGGCCATGTCCGGAAAGCCGTGGCGCTGACCGAGCAGGACGAAAACAATCGCCCCCGCAGGTTCGGATCGCGCAGGGCACCAGATCTGAACCGCAAGTTCTCCGGAGCGGTGCGCGGCCGGCAGCCATACCGCATGGGTCCTGCCTGCCGCCACGGCAGCCAGGGCATGTTCAGGAGGCGTGGCGTGAATCTCCGGCAGTCCGCCTCGGACAGAGCCGGCGGCCGAAAGCCGTCCGCTGCCGTCAAACAGCGCGGCGCAATCGAACTGACCGACTTCGGCAATCTCCCGAAGCCTGCGCTCGACCTCGGAAACATCGCCGGAAGAAACCGATTCCAGAAGCGCAGCCGCGCCTCCGGATTCTTCGGCTGCCTTCAGAGCACGCTTTTCAACAGATTGAACCCAGCCTGCCACCCTGTCGGATATGTGCGACAGCCTTCGCGCCAGAATTTTCTCGGCTGCGCGCCTGCGCGAAGTTTTTTCATGCCTCGCGTAAAAAAAGCCGACCGCGCCAACGCCCAGCGCAAGGCTCAGGAAAAGCACGAGCAAAGCCCATAGGAAATGTTCGAAACGGCGACGGGGATATTCCACGTTGCTCAGGCCATGCCCAGTTTTTCCAGCCATGCTGTACATCGCGAAAAGACCCTCACGACCTCGGCCGTCGGCCCTCGAGAGCGGACCGGACCGCGCCTGCCAGCGCAGCCGGCCGCACAGGCTTGGCCAGGACAACAAGCGGCGAGAATTCCATTGCCTTGCTCATCATGTCGCTGTCCGGATATCCGGTCATCACAATGATGGGCACTCCTGCTTCTGTCTCCCTGATTCTTCGAATAACATCAAGTCCGCTCCTTCCCGGCAGCATCAGGTCCAGCACCGCCGCATCCGGCATGCCCTGCTCCAGCAAGGCCATGGCATCCTCAGCGGTGGAGGCCATGAGCATTTCATACCCTTCAGGCTCAAGAGTCAGTCTTGCGAGCTGCCGTATTCCTTCTTCGTCGTCCACCACCAGCACCCGCGCGCGAGTTGCGCTGCGTATCTTCGTCTCAGCCCATTCAAGAATTTTCGACCTGCTGAACCGCCATCCTCTTCCAGCCTTGAAGGCAGGCAGATATCCATCGCGCGCCATCCGGCGCACGGTCTCCGGATGCAGCTTCAGTTCCCGGGCAACCTCTTCCACGCTTAAGAACTCTGACCCCTTGCTTTTCATGCCTCTATTCAGGCTCACGCAGTAAAAAAATGCCTCTAAATGTATAAAGTTGCATCATGTTGCATATTACTGTCAACATGAAAAATCATTCAGAATGCTGCATTTTTGAAAAATGGCCGGATTGCGCCCCGTACCTGCCCGCATCCGGGCTGATCACAGAATTTCATTTGTTTAGCTCTGCTTCATGGCGCACGGTCACATCCAACATTGCGCTTGCCGGAAAGTTGCGGTAGGTTTCCAATACCGGAAAGCAATAAATAATGAGGAGGACGCTCATGACCGCGAACCGGCGTGGGAAGGCATGTCGCCGCCCGACTCTCCCTGCCATTGCGCTCACTGCCTGTATTCTTGCCGCGGTTCCGGACGGGCGCTCGATCGCCGGTTCATGGATCGGCGACGCGGGCCATTTCTTCGTCCACACTCCGGACATTTTCATGAACAATCCTTCCGGAATCGCATTCACAGTCACGGTCCATCGCCACGTGTGGCCCGCGGACTGGGCGAACAAGGGGGAATATCAGTTGAAAGTTTTCACCCCTGACGGTGCGGAGGCTGCGTCAGGAAGCATTCCGATCAGCAACGAGAACTGCCGGATCGAAGTGCCTGCCGGCAGGCCAGGAGTCTGGCGGCTCGGAATAAAGCCGGGCGGCTACGGCCTCACATGGGTCGAGTGCTCTCTGCCGCAGATGGTCATCGCCAACGGAGATTGGGACCAGAAGGACGGACCGTTCAGGACATGCATCCTCCATGTCATGGCGCCGAGACGCTGGTATTTCTTTGTGCCGGCCGGCGTGAAGTCGTTCCGCGTCAAGCACATTGTCCAGCCGTTCCAAAGCCACCGCGAGGATTATGGATTCTTCATCATGAGCCCGCGCGGCCAGCGTGTGGCTGCTCTTTACGGAGGGAAACCGCTTGCGGTTGAAACCCAATCGCCCAATGCTCCAGTACCCGTTGAAACCAGAATCGAGATTGATGAGGGTGCAGCGGGCAGGTTCTGGAGCATCTGGGCCACCGGAGGCGACAGCCACAACTTCTCGGACCTCCAGATTCTTCTGGAAGGCGTTCCGCCTTTCATGGCGCCCTCGCCCGAACAGTGGTTCGATCCGGCGACCGGCCGACCGGCCGACATTGCGGTTTACGACAATTCCGCGGTAAGGCTCCGCGACACAAAAAATGATAAAGGCGAGCCTGTCAGCCGCGATCATTACCTCTGGACGCCTGTCCCGTTCCTGGGAGACGAGGATTACAATGGATGGCGCGGCCCCCAGACAATCTGCTGGCTGAACCCTTCAAATATGCCGGTTGAACTCGGAATGGCGACGTATATCGCGGACGACTCAGCGCAGTTTCCGGTGAAGTATTCGGTGTTTTCCCCCAGCGGAAAACTCATCAGCGCCAAGGAGGACACTTACGGCCACCGCCGAAGCAGCCGGCTTCAGATTCCGCCTTCAGGCCCTGGCGTTTACAGGGCCCAGATCGAGGCAGAGAGATGGTTCGCCTGGATGGAACCGGCCCCGCCTCTTGTGCTCGCAGGCAAGCCATCAGACGGAGGAGGGTCGGAATTCAAAATCGAAACAGGAATCGCCAGACACTGGTTCTTCAAAGTGCCGCAGGACGCCAAGTCTTTTCGCATGGCGGTTGCCGTGGCTGACCCGGGCCATGTGCTTCATGTTGAGATTCATGCGCCGGACCGCCTGATGGACGTTGCGGAGGTCAGGGGCGGCGCGAAGCGCGAGATGGAGATTGCGGTTCCGCAGGAACTTGCCGGACGCATCTGGTTCTTCCGCGTTGAAACCGGAAGCTCCACTCGATTCGTTTCAGGCTCGTTTCAGCCCAGGCATGTGAACATAGAAGCCGACATAACACTGTACGGTGTGCCTGGATTCCTCGCGCCGACCTGGGAACAGTGGTTCGATCCCGGCGTCCGGTGATGGCCGCGTGCCGACGGTTCTCATACCGGATTATGCAAGCCTGTCAGGGAAGGATTCTCATCTTGCCACGAAGACTGTTCCGCCGGGGAACAACTGGCCACGGAAAATCGTCCCGGGTTCCCCGTAATACGTCTCTTCCCAGCCTGCGGTGCCGTTCGTGACCGAAAGCGTCCCGGCAAAAATATCCTTTTGCATGCCATGCCCCGAAACAACGCTCATCGCTTCGTTTATCATAGCATTCGCTCCTTGCCGCTCAACAGGAAAAAATACAGGGCGTGGAACACGGAAGGGACATGGTAACCCCCTTAAGGGGATTCGTTGTTTAGGTAGGATGGGTATTAATGGCTTACTTGCACATTTGCCTGCCCCCAGGGGGGAAGGGGGCAGGCAACCGGCC
>Ga0129299_1000347_pt1 | contig 29006 bp, 30 predicted proteins | sample ConPoolayeCmetaG_FD_94477 | JGI IMG/M metagenome (GOLD analysis project Ga0129299, IMG submission 94477) | Hot spring microbial mat communities from California, USA to study Microbial Dark Matter (Phase II) - Cone Pool mat layer C metaG ...
TCGTCAAGACCAACAAGATGATAATGCTTCGTTAGTGGCGGAAGCGGAGCGTTTGTTGAATTAGCAGTCCGGCGATTGCAATCAACCTCTACACCACGTCGAATGCGGCGTGGTGTTTTTTTTCGATTAATGTTGACAAACTTCCGGATCCGGCAATAAAATGACATTATCAGACTTTAGGATAGAATGTATCGCAGGAAGCGGACGGAACGAAGGGCGCCGTTAAGGCTTTTGGGAGGGAGCCATAAAATGAATAAAGCGACGTGCATACTGGCAGGAATCGTTATTGGAGCTGCTATGGCGGCCAACGCTCAGGATCCGGGCGCCCGAGACAGCGTCATAATAGATACGGTCAACGCCGCCTACATGCCGAACGGCGGGACGGTTTTCGTGCATGTTTGGTTCGTGACCGATGACTCGATCGTATGGGTCAATCTGCCCTTGAGCTGGACGTCATCGGACGGCATGATCTTTCCCGGGCGCACCGTCTGGCGGGAGACGTTCACCCAATGGGATGATTGTTACGATACTCTTCTGCAGGATCGGAGATTGCTCAGGCAGATAGCTTTTTCGGATATCGGGGGCGAGGACAATCCACCGCTGCTTACCGACGGCCAGCGGTTATGGGGGATGGATCTGCGGTTTATAATCCTCCCCGGGGCTGATTCAAGGCAGTTCGTGGCGATAGATACCACCGTCGATCCGATCAATGGGCCGATTGATTTCGGGGGACCTCATGGATGGTATTCATTCATGCCCGCTTTCAGAAGCGGGTTCATAAGATATGATTTTCAGGTTGGAATTGATCGTGAACATGCGGAGGTGCCGGCGGAGTTCGCCTTAGGTCGGAATTACCCCAATCCTTTCAATCCGGAGACCATTATCGAATTCCAGTTGCCGATATCTTGCCGGGTGGCTCTGGAAATATATAACCTTTTGGGGCAGAAGGTAATAACCCTCGTATCGGAGGAACGGGAAGCCGGTTTCCATACTGTCCGCTGGGATGGAACGAGTGAGGCCGGCGCCGTAATGCCATCGGGGATCTATTTCTATCGATTGACCGCCGGAGATTTCAGCGAGACGAAAAAAATGATTATGCTGCGCTGAAAAGGCGGTATCCATCTTCATAATGAAGCCGATGGCCGAATCAATCCGTCGGCCAAGATATTCAGGTTACATTGCTTCAATTGCCTTTTGCCGATGATTGGAGTTTGCATCATTTTTCATAATTTTTGCGGAGATTTAAGGAAGATAGTCAGGTACGTCTCCAAAATGATTTGACAATATTGTATGATAAGGTCAAATTCAATCGCGACAGAGATTGCATTATTTGATTATTTCATTCAGGACGGCAGGGTTACATCAACCATTATGGGGGAATAGCCATATTCTCGAAAAAGTAAATCGGCGCTATAGTCTGACTGATTTTGGGAACGATTTTTGAAGAAGACGGTTAAAGAAAATAATATCATGCTTGAGGCATTTTGCCATAGCAGGGAGGTTTCCTCGATGAAAGTATCAGCGGTGATTTTTTTGATGGTATCCGTTTTGGCCGTATCGGTTTACGCGGTCGATCCGGGGGTTCCGGATACGGTAATTTATCAAAGCGGCATTTACGTTCCCTACAATCCGGGGAACTGGTCGAGGGTGGTAGTCGAAGTCTATTTCGTCACCGATGATTCGGTGAGCGATTTTACGCTGCCCACGTTATGGAGATCGGCCGATGATCTGATTTATCTTGATTCCATACTCTGGCGCGAGGCGTTCAGCGGCTGGGATGACACTTGGTATCGGATCAGTCAAGACAGCAATTTCGCCAGCATAATCGGCTGGTCCGATTTGGGCGGTCCGGATAATCCGCCGCTCTATACCGGTTTGCAACGCGTTGTCGGCATGGAGTTGATATTCAAAATCAGGCCGACGGCCGCCCGGCAGATCGTTACTATCGACACCACCCGTGACCAGCGGACGGGAAGCGCCAATTTCGGCATGCCGGATGGAGCCAACAGTTTCACGCCGAGAATAGTGGCCGGTTCTTTCAACTACGGGGTCGGCACGGGAATCGACGATATTTCGGGGTTGCCGAATGATTATATCCTTAAGCAGAATTTTCCGAATCCGTTCAATCCCACGACGAACATAGAGTTCAGTATTCCACAATCCGGCCATGTATCGCTTGAGGTATTCAATCTTCTCGGGCAGAAAATAAACACCATTTTTTCGGGGGTTCTCGGGGCGGGCGCTCATACCTTTTCGTGGAACGGGACCGATGATTCGGGCAAACCGGTGCCCTCGGGAGCCTATTTTTACAGACTGAGCGCCGGCGATTTTGTCCAAGCGAAAGAAATGATGCTTCTCAAATAAACGCGCTTTTTGCCGTGGGGTAGCCCGGGGTATCCGCCCCGGGTTTTTTTGTTTTAATAAAAATTCTGGAATTCAAGATAAACATATTCTATAAAGACGCGGATGAAAACAGCGGCTCTTCTTGAAAAATGCCATCTATTCGCCGGATTGGGTAAGGGAGAATTGGCGAACCTTGCCCGAGCCACCTCCGTACGGAGACTGTCGCGCGGCCAGATGCTTTTCTGGGAGGGTGATGAAGCGATGGGATTTTTCGTGTTGCTTGAAGGCAAAGTCAGGATATTCAAAGCATCGGCGGACGGGCGCGAGGTCAATATTCGTCTGGTTCAAGCGGGTGAGATTTTCGCGGAAGTGGCGATGCTCGACGGGCGGCGATACCCGGCCAATTGCATTTCTCTGGTGGAATCGAAGGTATTGTTTTGCCCGCGTGACACGTTTCTGCGGCTTCTGGCTGATTCGCCGTCCGTCGGATTGAAGATGATTCAGGCGCTATGCAGCCATCTTCGGATCATGAGCCAACTGATCGATAATCTCGCCTTGAAAGACGTGGCCGCCAGAATCGCGGCAAGCCTTATCGAGAAATCCAGCTCCAGCGGCGCCGTCGTGAAATTGGACATTCCCAAGTCGGAATGGGCCAAAAAGCTGGGCACGGTGAGCGAGACGCTTTCCCGCAACCTTAGAAAATTGAGTTCCGCAGGTATCATAAAGGTCGATAGAAACGCGATTCGAGTGCTCGATAAGGAGAAACTCGAAATTATCGCCCGCGGAGAAAAACGGCAAAATTTGACTTAAGTCAAGGCCGAGCTCGCGGCGATCAGGCCATTATATTTTCATCGCTTGAATCCTTATTCCCAAGGGCGCGGGAACTGCGATGATAATGGTCGACGATCGTATCGAACAAAAGAAAAAAATCGCCGGGATTCCGGAATCCGGGTGATTTCCGGAGGTCGAAAAATGGAAGATTTGAAACCGCTCAACCGGCGCCAATGGCTGTCCTCGCTTTTGGCCGGAGCAGGGGTGCTGTTGAGCTATGGACTGTTCGGAATTCAGGGCGCGCTGTTTCTGATGCCGGAACGGACCGGAATCAAGAAACGGAAACTGTTCGCCGGCAATATCGACCAGTATGAACAGGGGAAAGTAAAACAATTCTACGACCTTCAGGGGAAACTGATCCTTGTCAAAAGAGACCAGGCCGGTTTCAAGGCGTTCAGTTCGCGCTGTCCCCATCTGGGATGCAGCGTTCACTGGGAAGAGGACAACAACCGCTTTTTCTGCCCCTGTCATAACGGCGTGTTCAATCCGGACGGCAAGGCGATCGCCGGTCCGCCCGCCGATGCCGGGCAGAAACTTGACGAGGTGGCGGTAAGCGTGGATGAAAGAAGCGGCGTCGTCTATATCGAGGTGGACGATGTCCGCCACGGGGGAAACTCATGAGATCGCCGGGGAAATTGGTCGGCTCGCTGAAAGAGATGTTTCCTTTCGATTGGGAACTGCTGCGCCATGCCGGAGCCGAGCCGGTTCCCTATCATTTGAAGAAATGGTGGTTCTGTCTCGGCGGCACGGTTTTGTATCTATTCATCGTTCAAGTGATAACCGGTATCGCCCTGACTTTTTATTATGTGCCGTCGGCGGGTCAAGCCTATCAAAGCGTGGCGGCGATAACGCATGAGGTCCGTTTCGGCTGGTTCATCCGATCGCTGCATAAATGGTCGGCGAACTTCATGATCGTGGCGGTTCTGCTGCACATGCTCCGAGTGTTTTTCACCGGCGCCTATCGCCATCCGAGGCAGTTGAATTGGCTGATAGGTGTCGGCTTGCTGTTGACCACCATCGCTTTCGGTTTCACCGGATATTCTTTGATTTTCCAGCAGCAGAGTTTCTGGGGGGCCACGGTCGCCTGCAATCTGGCCGAGGCGATCCCGTTGATCGGGCCGACGGCGGCCTATTTCCTGAGAGGCGGCCCGGTCGTCGGCGAAAATACGTTGACGCGGTTTTTTATCCTTCACGTGGGGGTTTTGCCGACGGTGATATTCATTTTGCTGGCCCTGCATATATTGTTGATACGGCTTCAGGGGGTAACGGCGCTTCGATTCGAGGGCGAAGAGGTGCCGGAGGGGCAAAGTCACTTTCGTTTCTGGCCGGATCATGTTACCACCGAGCTGGCGATCGGCGTATTGCTGATGTATTTTCTGACGATTTTTGCGTTGGTGTTTCCGGCCGGCCTCGGAGAACCGGCCGATCCGGCGGTGACGCCCGCGCATATCAAGCCGGAATGGTTTTTCTATTTCAATTTTCGACTGCTGAAGATGACCTCCCTTAAGGTATCGGTGGTGGCCACGATGGTGATAATGGCCGGTGTCTTTTTCTGGCCGTTTATCGAACAATGGCTTTCGCGCAGATTCAAGATCAAAGATGTTTTCGTGGTTGCCATCGGGGTTATCGCATTTTTGCTGTTCCTTGTGCTTACCGTATGGGAGAGTTTCGCCTGAAAATCGCGGAATGGAAGGAGATAGATAAATGACCCTGAATGCCAAAAGATATGTGGTGGCGTTGCTGTCGGTTTTCTTTTTGGCGGCGTTGCTGCTGGTAGCTTACCAGGAATCGCGGCGGCATAGGATTGAAACCGGCCGGCTGCCGGTGATCACCGGCGCCAATAAAGGGTGTGTGGATTGTCATCGAAAGGACGGACCGGCGCTGGTTCAGGAGTGGGAGATATCGCGCCATGCTCAATTGGGAGTCGGCTGTGTCGATTGTCATAGTGCGCAAAAGACCGATATCGACGCTTGGCAGCACGAGGGGGTCTATATCTCGGCGCTGGTCACGCCGAAAGACTGCGCCAGATGTCATAATCGGGAATACGAGGAATTCTCCAAAAGCCATCACGCCCGCGCCGGTGAGATACTGGCCAGCCTCGACAACGTTCTGGCGGAGAAAGTCGCCGGCAGACCGGACAATATCGCCGATGCGGTCAACGGTTGCTGGCAGTGCCATGGGGCGATCGTCAAGTTCGCAAGAGACGAAAACGGCCAGATTATGCGAACCGGCAAAGAGAACAAGCCGGTCATCGATCCCGATACCTGGCCCAACAGCGGCATGGGGAGGCTGAATCCGGACGGATCGAAAGGTTCGTGTCACGCCTGCCATTCGCGGCATGCTTTTCAGGCCAAATTATCGCGTTCGCCGGAAAACTGCGGCAAATGCCACATGGGGCCGGATCATCCGCAGATCGAGATTTACAACGAATCGAAGCATGGGATAGCTTTCTATGCCAACCGTGACCGGATGGCTCTCGACAAAGACGGCGAATGGGTGCTCGGCCGCGACTACTCGGCGGCTCCGACCTGCGCCACCTGCCATATCTCAAGCTATATGACGCCGCAGGGAATAGAGGTCGGCAATTCGCATGACGTCGGCGAGCGGATAAGCTGGACCCTGCGGCCGGTCATCAGCACCAAATTGAACATGGTCATCTACGAGGACGGATTCAAAGAGGATTACCCGGAGGGACGGGCATTGCCGGCGGTCGGAGACAAAGTGAAAACAATCGAAAAGTTCGTCGAAAACGAAAAGCTGATCAACCGCCAGATCGAGCGCGAGGTGGCCAAGATCGTCACCTGGCAGGACAGGCGACAGAATATGAAAGGTGTTTGCCTGAATTGCCATAACGATACGTATGTCGATAATTTCTACAAGCAATACGACGATCTTGTCACCCTATACAATGACAAGTTCGCCCGGCCGGCGCAGGAATTCATGAACGAGCTTTTGGCCGACGGCGCCCTGAAAGCAGATGCGCCTTTCGAGCATGACTTGCAGTGGATATTCTATGAGTTATGGCATCACGAAGGAAGGCGGGCGCGCCATGGGGCAAGCATGATGGGTCCCGACTATACCCACTGGCACGGTATGTATGAGGTTTCCAAACATTTCTATATCGAATTTTTACCTGAAGTGATCAAAACGGCCGAGCTGAAAAGTCCGGCCCTGAAAGCGAAATACCAAAGGAAAATAGAGGAGTTCCTCACCAAAGACGAACATCTTTGGCTTAAAGGACTATCGCCCAAGGAGGCGGAGGCGCTCCGCAGTTCATATAAGCAAAGGTATAACCAGTAAGGGAGAGTGGCCGATGTCCGACAGAATAAGTCCCGCCGCAAACGCCCTTGATAGCCTTCGCCGGGCCGCCCACGAACTGGAGAAAAGCTCGGCGGATCATCCGCTTTCGCTCAAGGGCGTGCTCTGCTGGGGATGGCATGCGGTTGCCTTGCTGGCCTATTTGAGACTGCAGCCCGGCCGGGAGGCTTTCGATTTCTGGATGCAGGATTATCTGCAGGAAGGATCGCCGGCCGTGGAGGCAGACCGCGACGCCCGCTGGGAGGAAAGGCAACGTTTGAGTTTGCTTGAACTGCTGGATATATTGAGTGAATCTTCGCTGCCCAGCCTGAAACCGGAGTTTTATCAAGGGTGGCAGGACCGGATGTCGCGCTGCCGCTGGGTGCGGCAACAAACTTATCGGCTGATCGGCGGTGCTATCGATTCCGCTTGGCGGGACAGTCTGCTGTTCCTTTTGGCCGCCTATCACCGGTTGATCCGCCTGCCGGCGGCGGTTGAAATCGATTATACGCGGCTGATGAGGGAAATTCCGGCTTTGTTTAACTTATGCGAATTGTTGATAGAAAAAGATTCTCCCACAGCCGCGGAGTTGCTGCAATCGATCGAGCGCTGCCGGAAGGCGTATCGCCAACGAGCCGGAGAATAAGGAGAAGAAAATGGCTGATAGTGCATGGAAAAAGCATGCGGAAAACTACGAGAGATCATCCGATAGTACCGCGGATATCGCCATGGCGGTCGATTATTCACCCGGCTCGGTAGTGAGCAAAACCCTTATCAAAAGAGATGCGGGGAATATCACTTTGTTTTCTTTCGATAGAGGGCAGGGGTTAAGCGAGCATTCGGCTCCGTTCGATGCGTTCGTGCTGATTCTCGACGGAACGGCAGAGATAACTATCGGCGGGCAAAAATCGGCATATGATGCTGGGCAATTCGTGATCATGCCGGCGAATATCCCTCATGCGCTTCAGGCGGTCGAGCGGTTCAAGATGTTGTTGGTGATGATAAAGGGGTGATGGGGGATCCGGATATCGGCCGTTTTCGAATCTGTTGATAAGGGGGGATCGTTTTGACAACACCGTCCCCCGATCGAGTTTCGCCCATTTTGTCAGATTGATATTTCGCGTCCCAAACCCATTTTTTTGGCGTTTTCGAAAGCCAGCTTGGCGGCGGCGGCATCTTGAATGGCAAGGCCGTTCGATTTGAACAGGGTGATTTCGTTTTCGCTCCGTCGCCCCGGTTTTTTACCGGTGATTATTTCTCCAAGCTCCGCTTTCAGATGCTGCCGATTGATTACGCCCTCTTTGATCGGTATCATGATATCTCCGGCCTCGCTAAGGCATGCTTCATAGGAATCGGCGACAAGCAGACTGCGGCTTACGGCGGTTGAATCGAGTTCACGGGCGGTCGGAGTATGGCTGCCTATACCGTTGATATGGGTGCCCGGCCTGATCTTGCCGCCGTCGAAAAGCGGATTGGAGGACGATGTGGCCGTGCAGATTATATCGGCCTCTTCAAGCAACTTGTCAGGTGATTCGGCGACGATGATTTCGAGGTTCAACTTGGCCGACATTTCGGTTTTGAAATTCAAGGCGGCCTCGCCGGAGATATCGTAGACCAGAGCTTTGGAAAGATCGACCGCCAGCGAAACGGCCCATAACTGCATTTTTGCCTGAACGCCGGCTCCGAAAATTCCGGCCACGCCGTTATGTCCCTTTTTGACGAGATATCTGGTGGCGACGCCGCTTGCCGCGCCGGTTCGCACCGCCGTCAAGTAGCCGCCATCCATGATACAGATCACCTCACCCGTGGTCGGTTCCTGAAGCAGGACTTTGCCGATCGTGGTCGGCAACGAGAATTTTTCGGGATTCTTTTTATAAACGGTGACGACCTTGCAGGCAAGAGCGCCCATTTTTTTCAAATAGGCCGGCATATACAGGGCGAGTCCATCGGGAGGAGTGATGCTTATTCTGAGAGGCAGAACGGCTGTTCCCTCCGCCAGCTCGGCGAAAGCCATTTCCACGCATTCCATACAAGCCTGCATGTCGAGCGATCTTATGACATCGTCGCGGTTCAATAACAAAGTCATGGTCCAATCCCCGTCTGCGGGTTTATTGTTTCAAGATATCATTTCCGGTGATAGATAAGACAAATGCGGGCGGCCGTCCAGAGGTTAATTTGCCGTCGGCTCAGGCCGACAATCCGATAAGACCGAATCAAGTTCGGTTTCGAGTTTTATCTCCTTGCATAGCAGGCGATATCGTATTAGAATATACCAATCGCATTATTTTCGGAGGAATTATGTCCGGTCATAGCAAATGGTCGACGATTAAGCGGAAAAAGGGGAAACTTGACGCCCAGCGCGGCGCCATGTTCACCAAGGTGATCAAAGAGATAACGGTGGCGGCCCGTCAGGGCGGCGGCGACCCGGAGGCCAACGCCCGGCTGCGGGCGGCCGTCAACGCCGCCAAAGCGATCAATATGCCCGCCGACAATATCAAGCGCGCGATATTGAAAGGAACCGGCGAGCTGCCGGGGGCATCGTATGAGGAGGTTTATTACGAAGGGTATGGTCCGGGAGGGGTGGCCGTGCTGGTGTTGGCGCAAACCGACAATAAAAACCGCACCGTGGCCGAGGTGCGCCATATTTTCACCCGCCACGGCGGCAATCTGGGCGAGGCTGGCTGCGTCGGCTGGATGTTTCACAAAAGAGGGTATATCACTGTCGACAAGGACAAAGCCTCCGAAGAGAAGCTGATGGACTTGGCGATTGAGAGCGGGGCCAGCGATTTCCGCGCCGATGACACTCAGGTTTATGAAATCTACACCGAGTTCAACGATTTCGAAAAAGTCCGGCTTGCGCTCGAACGCAGCGCCGTGCCGATAGCCACGGCCGAGATCACGATGATTCCTCAGACCAACGTTAAAATCGAGGGCAAAGAAGCCGAGCAGATGATCAAGTTGTATGAAGCACTTGAAGAACATGATGATATTCAGAAAGTATATGCGAATTTCGATATCGACGAGAAGCTGCTGGAACAGCTCACGAATTGATGAATAGAGATCTCAGGAATCGAGCCGATTCAGGCAAGCGTCCGACCCGGACAACCGATAGGCTTATCATAGGGATCGATCCGGGGCTGGGAACGACCGGTTACGGGGTGCTCGAGGTGAAAAACGATTCGGCGATCGTGTTGGAGGCGGGGGTGATCCGTTCTCATCGCGAAAACCCGCTTGAATTGAGGCTGGCGGAAATCTACGATGGGCTGCGCGAGGTGTTTCGCGAATACAAACCGGCCGTTGTGGTGATTGAAGACCTTTATTCGCATTACCGGCATCCGAAAACGGCGATTATCATGGGACACGCCCGGGGAGCCGTTCTGCTCAGTGCGGCATCGTTGAATATACCGGTGAGAAGCTATGGGGCGACGCAGGTGAAAAAAGCACTGACCGGAAACGGCCGGGCGTCGAAAGTTCAGATGCAGAAAATGACCCGCCTTCGCCTGGAACTCAAGAAAACGCCGGAACCGCCGGATGTGGCCGATGCGCTGGCTGTGGCTCTCTGTCATTTCAATCATCTTGCGGCCGCAAACGGCGGCAGGGCACGAAAATGATATCCAGAATAAAGGGGATATTGAAAGAAACCGGCAACGAAATCGTGTTGCTCGAGGCCGGCGGGATTTCGTATGAAATAATGGTTCCCTCGGGCCTAATCGACTCGCTTCGACGCAAAGGCGACAATGCGGAAATCGAAATTTACACCATTTATTATATCGAAGGGGCGGCCGTCGGCAATCAGTATCCGAGGCTGGTGGGTTTCGCCGATCCCGTTCAACGGGAGTTTTTTCAACTGCTCACCGGCGTCAGCGGTCTGGGCGTGAAGAAGGCCTTGCGGTCGCTGGTTTTGCCGATAAACGTCATCGCCCGGGCGATCGAATCGGAAAACTCGAAGAAATTGTCCGAGTTGCCCGGAATAGGGCAGCGGATGGCCGAGAAAATTATCGCCGAACTTAAAGGCAAGGTCGCCAAATTCGCTTTGATGCGCGATGGAGAGCCGCTCTCGGTCGCTCCGAAACAACCAGATTTCGCCTCGGAGGTGCTTCAGATTCTGCTTCATCTTCAATACCGGCAGGCCGAGGCGCAGGCGATGATCGAACGCGCCTTTGCGGCAGGCAAGAGTTTCAAGTCGTCGGAGGAACTGCTTGAACAGATATTCAGGCAGTCGCAAGGTTCGTGGCAACAGACCGGGAAAGGCGCCTGATGCGCGAAAGAATAGTCGCCCCGACTGCATATTCTCTCGAAGAAGAGAAAATCATGGTCAGCCTTCGGCCGACGAGGCTGGCCGAGTATATCGGCCAGGCGAAAGTGGTCGAGAAGCTGGCCGTGTCGCTGGCGGCGGCCAAAGGGCGCGGCGAGGCTCATGAGCATGTCCTGTTTTACGGACCTCCGGGCCTCGGCAAAACGACTCTGGCTCATATTATCGCCAATGAACTGGGGACGAAACTTGTCTGTTCGTCGGGACCGTCGCTTCAGCGCACCGGCGATTTAATGGGGATATTGACCAATCTCGGCGAAGGTGATGTTTTTTTTATCGACGAGATTCACCGGTTGTCGCCGGCGGTCGAGGAATTCCTGTATCCGGCGATGGAGGATTTCAAGATCGATTTCGTGGTGGATAAAGGTGCGTTCGCCCGGATCATCAATATGCCGCTTAAAAGATTCACGCTGATCGGCGCCACGACGAGGGCGGGGATGTTGAGCGCGCCGCTGCGCGGCCGTTTCGGGATATTCCACCATATCGATTTCTACCCAGTGGACGAATTGGCGCGCGTCATCCGGCGTTCGGCCGGCCTTTTAGCGATCAAGATAACGGACGATGCCTGCGGGGAACTGGCGCGGCGAAGCCGGGGAACGCCGCGGATAGCCAATCGGCTGCTCCGCCGCGTCCGCGATTATTCGCAGGTGAAAGGAAGTGGAGAAATCGATCTGGCGGCGGTGAACGGGGCGCTCGAAATGGAAGGGATAGATGCTCTCGGTTTGGATTCTCTCGACCGCAAGTTTCTTCTGACGATGATAAATTTTTACTCAGGCGGACCGGTCGGGATCGAAGCGTTGGCCGCTACGCTCAACGAGGAAACGGATACGCTCGAAGAGATGGTCGAGCCGTTTTTACTGACGATAGGGTTTCTTCAGAGAACCCGCCGCGGCCGGATGGTCGGCAAGGCGGCCTACCGTCATCTTGGCCTGAGCCGGGACGACGCAAACAATTATCCGCAGGAAAGGTTGTTGTAATCAAACTCGATTTCGGCAAATCATTGCTTTTCGGCGGGATATTTTTGATAGCCATGGGAATCCTTATCTATATCGGCCGACTGACAGGGACTATCGGCCGCATACCGGGCGATTTTGCGATTTCCCGAGGCAGAACGTTGATCATTATTCCGGCCGGCTCGTTGCTGCTGTATGCGGCAATCATCTGCCTGGGCTTTTTGCTGGTCCGGCGAATCCAAAAATGACCATCGATTTGAGTCTGTATGATTATCATCTTCCCCCCGGAAGGATCGCTCTCTATCCGGCGTCCCCCCGTTGCTCCTCGAAGCTTATGATAATCGATAGACTTAAGGGGAGCATAGAGCATCGACGATTCAGCGATATAATCGATTTTCTTGAAGCCGGCGATCTGCTCGTTTTGAACGATTCCAAAGTATTTCCTGCCCGGCTGACTGGAATCAAGAAAGGAAGCGGCGGTCGGGTCGAGATTTTTCTGTTGCGCCGGTTAAATGATTGCCAGTGGGAAGCCCTCGTCAAGCCGGGGAAACGGCTGAATCCCGGCGCGGAGGTGGTTCTGGCCGACGGGAAACTTGAGGCGGTTGTCGGCGAAAGAACGGATTACGGCGGGCGTCGGGTAACGTTCAAGGCGGATACCGACATAATGCAGCTGGTCTGGGAATACGGCGAGGTTCCGCTGCCGCCTTATATAGATCGTCCGGCGGAGGAAGCCGACAAGTCAACTTATCAGACCGTTTTCGCCAGCCGGATCGGCGCAGTGGCCGCGCCGACCGCCGGTTTTCATTTCACCCACGAATTGTTGGCCGATATTGCCGCCAAGGGAGTCGAAATCGAATATATCACCCTTCACCCCGGTCTCGGCACATTCAGACCGATTACGGTTCAGGACGCCGCCCGGCATAAAATGGAAACCGAATATTACACGATCGAGGAAAAGACGGCCGATTCGATAAACGCGGCAAAAGCGGACGGCCGTCGGGTGATCGCTGTCGGCACGACCACGGTGCGGGCGCTGGAAAGTTCATGGAACGATACGGAAAAGAAGATCGAACCCGGCGTAGACAGAGCCGCCGATATTTATATTTACCCGCCTTACGCATTCAAAACGATAGATTGTCTGCTGACGAATTTCCATCTGCCGAAATCGACGTTGTTATTGTTGGTGTCGGCTCTGGTGGGAAGGGAGCTTATACTGGCGGCATACGACGAGGCGATCCGCAGCGGCTATCGCTTTTACAGCTACGGCGACGCCATGCTGATTTTATGAGTGGGTGAGGGTCCGGCGGTCGTATTCCAAGCTCGGCCGTGGCGGAGGAGTCGGCAGTACCGCCGGCCAAGATGGCCCGAAAGCGGTGGGAAGAACATTTCGGATGGAAAGAAAAGGATAAATGAATTACGATCAGATCATAGCCTATTTGAGTTCCCACGGCGCTTATTACATTTATACGGCTGTTTTTCTGGGGGCGTTGGCGGAAAACCTGTTTCCGCCGTTGCCGGGCGATTTTATTATCCTCGCCGGCGCCTATCTCGCGGGACGGGGAGAGGTCTATTATCCGTTGCTGTTTGTGTTTTCGGTGGCGGGCGGATTTATCGGCGCCATGATCGTTTTTTATTTCGGCCGGTCGAAAGGGAGGGATTATTTCATCCGCGGCGGAAATAAATTGGTGAACCCGGCGAACCTGCGGAAAATCGAAGGGTTGTTTGCCCGCTGGGGCTCGTTGATATTGTTGTTTTCCCGGTTCATCGCCGGCATACGGTCGCTGATAGCATTGGCGGCCGGTTTGGGCGATGTTTCCCGGTTCCGCATGGCTTGGCTGACTCTGGCGAGTTTCTGTATTTGGAATCTGCTGCTGGTAGGCGGAATGTATGCGGCGAAATCGAACTGGCTGAAACTCATTGAATTGATAAAAACTTATAATATAATATTTATAATAATCAGCCTTGCTGTTTTGTTATTTTCGCTGGTTATCTATCGAAAGAAAGGCTTTTTGCGGAAATGAAAGTTGCAGTTTTGATGGGGGGGAATTCCGCCGAGAGAGATGTTTCGCTGGCCTCCGGCGCGGCCGTCGTTTCCGGCCTGCGTAAGGCCGGCCATTCGGTGATCGCGTTCGATACGGGGAGCGATGGGTCGCCGTTGACCGATGCCGAGCTGGCCGGTTTGGCCGCTATCAAGGAAAAGCCGCCCGACCCACAGGATTTGCTGAACCGTTCAAGCGCAGCGGCTTATGCTATCGTCGGCAGGCAGGATATCCGTGAAGCCGACATCGTATTCAACATTCTTCACGGCGGTTACGGCGAGAATGGAACGATTCAAGCGGTTATGGATCTGCTGAATATTCCATATACCGGATCCGGCATGCTGGCCTCGGCGCTGGCTATGGACAAGCATCTGGCCAAGCAGGTGTTCCGTTCCGAGGGAATAGCCACTCCCGACGACTTTCATATCGACGGGGGGACGGATTCGAACATTGCTGAAATCGATCGTCGGATTCGGGAGACGATCGGTTACCCGGTGATAGTGAAACCCAATTGTCAGGGTTCGTCCGTGGGGCTTTCGAAAATCAACTCGCGATCCGATATAGAAGCGGCGCTGGAGTCCGGGTTCGCCTACGACACGCACCTTTTATTCGAAAAATATATCGCCGGCCGCGATTTTACGGTGAGCATTCTCGGCGACAGGCCTTTGCCGGTGGTGGAAATAATCGCCGGTGAAGAGTTGTATGATTATGAACATAAGTATATGAAGGGGAAGACCCGCAAGGTTTGCCCGCCGGAACTGCCTGAAAAAATTCAGCAGGCGATTCAAGAGGCGGGATTAAAAGCGTTCAGAGCGATCGGCTGCGCCGGATTCGGCAGGGTCGATTGCCGGCTCACCGATGACGGGCGGATATACTGCTTTGAGGTCAACACGCTGCCGGGGATGACCGAGACGTCGCTGGTGCCGATGGCGGCCCGGGCCGCCGGAATCGATTTTCCGCAGCTTCTCGAAAAAATCTGTCTGCTCGGCATCGCCGATTTCAAGAGGAAAAAGCGATGAAGTTCGCGGCCGTCATATTCGATCTCGGCGGAACTCTGATCGAATACGAAAACCATGATTGGAGCGAGCTCGGCCGCAGGGGATTTCTTAACGCGTATCCGATTCTCAAAGATGTCTATCCTGACCTTCCGCCGGCGGAAGAAATCAGTCCGCGGTTCGGCGCCGCCATGCGCCGTCTGCTTGACGATGAACGTCCCGATTTCCGGGAACTCGAGCTGCATGAGTTGGCGGCGCGATCGCTGGCGGAACTGAACATATCGTCCAGCGACGGCCTGATCGAACGTTTCGTGGAATACTATTATCAACCCATCACCGGGCAGATTACGTTGATCGACGATGCGGCGGAGGTTCTGGCGTTGATTAGGGATGCCGGCATCGGAATCGGATTGCTTTCGAATACCATTTTCCCGGAAAAGTTCCATAAGCTTGAGTTGGAGCGATTCGGGATAAGTGACTATTTCGATTTCACCATTTTTTCATCGGCGGTCGGAATCCGCAAGCCGGCGCCGGCGATTTTCGAGAACGCCAAGCGGTCGGCCGGCTGTCCAGCGGACCGAATCCTGTTCGTCGGCGATCGCCCCGATATTGATATAGCCGGCGCAGACGCCGCCGGTTTCGCAACGGTCTGGAAATATCACCCTCGCCGTGAATACAAAGTGGAAATCAAACCTGACTACTGCATTGTCAAGCTCGGCGAAATCGAGACGATATTATTTTCCTGATGGAGGTGGACTTTGAACAAGTATGAAAAACTGCTGGCCGATCTCACCGACGCCCATGGGGTGCCCGGTTTCGAGGAAGAAGCGGCCCGGGTGATGATCGCTCATCTTAAAGGCGCCGATGAAATAACCTCGGACAAGCTCGGCAGCGTGATCGCCCGCAAGAAAGGAACATCGGATTCCCCCCGGGTCATGATCGCCGGACATCTCGACGAAATCGGCTTCATGGTCAAAGAGATCACCGATGAGGGTTATATCAAATTTCTTCCGCTCGGCGGTTGGTGGGGGCACGTCGCCTTGGCGCAGAAAGTCATTATAAAAACGCGTAAAGGCGATGTTCTGGGCGTCATCGGTTCCAAGCCGCCGCATATTCTCAAGGAAGACGAGCGGAAAAAAGTTCTTGAAATCGAGGATATGTATATCGATATAGGGGTCACCGGGAAAACCGATTTGAAAAAAATCGGCGTCAGGCCCGGGGACCCGATCGTCCCCGATTGTCGTTTCACTCGAATGCACGACCCCAAAGTCTTCCTGAACAAAGCGTTCGATAACCGGATAGGAATCGCCGCAGCGGTGGCCGTTTTGAATTCGCTTAAAGGCGTTAAACATCCCAATACGGTGTTCGCCGTGGGCACGGTGCAGGAAGAAGTCGGCCTGCGCGGGGCCGGCACCGCCGCCTATGCGGTTGATCCCGATGTGGCGTTCGTGGCCGACGTTTCGCTTGCCGCCGACGGCCCCGGAGCGGAAAAACACAGCAAGGCCAAAATGGGTTCGGGGCCTTCGATAGCCGTTTTCGACGGCAGCATGATTCCCAACCGAAAGTTGCGTGATCTGGTGATTGAGACGGCCGAGTCGGCCAAGATCCCTTATCATCTCACCGCTCTGGCGCGCGGGGGGACGGACGGCGGCAGAATACACATATCGCGCAGCGGCGTCCCCTGCATTTATATGGGAGTGGCCACCAGATATATTCATAGTCATACGAGCATGATCCATCACGACGATTTCGAGAATCTGGTCCTTTTGCTCACAACCATTATCAAAAAACTCGATGCAAAAACCGTTAAAAGTTTGAGTCGTATCTGATATGCCATTGACATTTTTCAATACTTACAGTCGTTCCCGCGAGGAATTCGTGCCGCTGGAAGACGGTCACGTTCGGCTGTATACCTGCGGCCCGACCGTTTACGCTCCCGCTCATATCGGGAATTTCCGGGCTTACATTTTCGAGGATATATTGAGGCGATATCTTAAATTCAAAGGTTATCGGGTCACTCAGGTGATGAATCTCACCGATGTCGACGACAAGACTATCCGCGACTCGAAGGCGCGCGGTATTTCGTTGAACGAGCATACCCGGCCATTTATCGATATCTTTTTCAGGGATATCGACCGGCTCAATATCGAGCGCGCCGAGATATATCCGCGGGCGACCGAGCATATCCCCGAGATGGTGGCCATGATCAAGACTCTTATCGCAAAAGGGCACGCTTATGAATCGGCCGGTTCCATATACTATCGGGTCGCTTCGTTTCCCCGGTACGGCGCCCTGTCTCATATGAAGCTGGATCAACTTATCGAAGGCGCCCGGGTCGATTCGGACGAATACGCCAAGGAGACCGCTTCCGATTTCGCACTCTGGAAAGCCTGGTCGGAAGATGACGGCGATGTTTTCTGGGATACGGAGCTTGGGCGCGGCCGTCCCGGCTGGCATATCGAATGTTCGGCGATGAGCATGAAATACCTTGGGCGCTCGTTCGATATCCATACCGGTGGTGTGGACAATATTTTCCCGCATCACGAGAACGAAATCGCTCAATCGGAGGCCGCCAGCGGTGTAAAATTCGTCAATTACTGGCTGCACTGCGAACATCTTATCGTCGAGGGGCGGAAGATGGCCAAGTCCGAGGGGAACTTTTTCACCATTCAGGACCTGATCGATAAGGGGCATAATCCGCTGGCGATCCGCTATCTGCTTCTGGCGACCCATTACCGGCAGCAACTCAACTTCACCGCCGATTCGCTGGCGGCGGCGGCCGGCGCGATCGCCCGGATGCGCGATTTTCGCGACGGCATAGCCGAGGGAAAAGGGATCGGTCTGAATCCGGAGGTGAAAGCAGCCGCCGACAAGGGGCTGCGGGATTTCGAAACAGCCATGGATGACGATCTGAATATATCGCCCGCTCTCGGTGCGGTGTTCGATTTTATCCGCGAGGTCAATTCGATTAAGGCCAAGAAGGGCATTTCCGAGGACGATTCGCGGTATTTGCAGCAGGCGTTGCGCCGGATCGACGGCGTGCTCGGCGTGGTTTACATTCAGGAGCAGGCGCTCGATTCGGAGATAGAGGATTTGATTCAGAAACGGCAGGAAGCCAGACGGGCGAAGAATTACGCCGAATCCGACCGCATCAGAAAGATTCTCGACGAAATGGGGATTATTCTCGAAGATACGCCTTCGGGAGTGCGCTGGAAAAGGAAAATATAGGACGGGCCGATCGTGATCGTATTGGCAAATATACTTGTCATTGCCGTTTTGTCGGTTGCAGGAAGCCCCGTCGATTCCGACGACTTGGCGCGATTGCTAGAACGGGCGAAAAGAGATTCGACCGATCTGGATTCGCGGCTTGGTTTGATCGAAATTTATCTGGAGCAGGGGAATTTCGCTCAGGCGGAAGATTACTTGAATCAGGCGCAGGCGATCGATTCGCTCTCGGCCAAGGTGTTTTTTTTGCGGGGGAGATATTACGATTATCAAGATGACCTGCCCTCGGCTTTGAACAATTACAATCTGGCGATAGACCGTGATTCGACTCTTTCCGAGGCCTGGAGGGCCAGAGCCTACCTTCACGAAATTTTCGCCAATTATGAATTGATGTTAAGCGATCTTAACCACGCGCTGGCCAATACGGGCGACTCGGCCGGCGTTTATTACGATATCGGGGTCGCCTACGACTATTTGGGCGATACCGAAAAGGCCGGATCGAGCTATAAATCGGCTTTAAGTTGCGGGGCCGGTTTTCCGGAGATTTTCGTCAATTTAGGCGCCTACTGGGCCGATATCGGCCACCTTGATTCGGCCGGCCATTACCTCGAAAAAGCGGTCGCTGCGGGCGGAAATTCACCTGAGCTGTATTACAATCTCGGCATGGTCGATTTCGAGCTTGGGAAATATCAGTCGGCAATCGCCGATTTTTACAACTGCCTGTCGGTCTCCCCGGATTTCGCGGCCGCCAAACTCCAGCTCGGATATCTCTATGAAATGGTCGGCGACACGGGCATGGCTATAGCATATCTGGAGGATTTTATCGAAACCGCGCCTATGATCTATCGCGATGATATTTCCAGAGCAAAAGAGAGACTTGCCCGGCTTCGGCGGTGACTTGAATCATCTTTCGCCGGATCGATATCGATCAAACCTAACCTGCATTATTCATCGCAAGGGCGGCGGGAAAAAGGGGCAATAAAGCAAATCGGCCAAGCCCTTGAAATACGATACCAGCCGGGTTATATCCGAGCCACGGAATTCGCAATTGCCGTTGACGTCGCCGGCCACGTAAAGCCATGCCGAACTCGAGTCGAGATAGCAGCTGTCGGGCGGCGGCAACCCATGCCCCTTGAAATACCTTACGCCGAAAGTTATATCACCGCCGATGACCAAGCTGTCGCCGTTGATATCGCCCAGCACATAATCGCAGTCAGGGGCTTCCATGATAATGAAATTGGCGTCGGATACGTCATAGCCGGAGTGATCGCTGGTATCCCAGGCGGTTACCCTGATCACGCAATCCGGGGACGGCGTCTGAGGCACCGTCCAGGAGTATGTTTGAGGATTGCCGGCGGTTCGCGGCTGAATCGGCAGCCACTCTATTCCCATATTGGTCGAATAATCGATGGCGTAGGAAGCGGCTCCGCTTGAATCTACGATCGACCAACTGATTGTTTGGCGAGAGCCTTCGAGCCATATCTCGCCGCCGTTGGGGGAGACGACCTGAACCACCGGAGCCGGCGGAGGTTCATCGAAAGGTATTGTCAGCGGCAATCCCAGCGAAGCTCTTTCGTCGGGTCCTTGAGTCACCCGGCCGCTGCCATCCACCAGATAGGTGCCCTCGCCGGATGTCTTGATAATGATGTCGCCGACACAGTAGCCGCTGTAACTGGTCTGCGATCCCGCCGGATTGCCTTCCTCGTTCTGCAGCACCGTCGCCGGCGTGGCCGTGATACAGTAGCCGCCGCCGCGCAGGACATTATCGACCACGTCGCGGCGGGGGAACATATAATCGGCCGATTGGCCCGAGCCGACAGCGATACAGGCGAAGCGCGGGGTCAGGATATTCATATAGTCGGCGTTGGTGGAACTTTCGCTTCCGTGATGATTGACATGAAGAATTTCGACGCCGTATGAGCTTACCAGAGGATATTCGCCGCCGGGCACGATCGCCTGTGCCAAATGCGTTTCGACGTTGACCTGATCCGTGCTTCTGCCGGTGCAGGCCCGATCGTTCTCGCCGCCGCCAAGATCGCCCGCGAAAAGGTAATCGAAATCGCCGTACTGGATCAGGATAGCAATCGAACGGTCGTTCTCATCGGCTTGCGACCCGGGAACGAAGCCGTGTCCGATCACCGTGCCGTTCACGGCGACGCAGGTCGCCGTGGCGCTGTCCCCAAGCTGGATGACTGTCCCTATCGGCATCGGTCTGATCGGTCCGGCGGTGGTCGTGGCCGCGGCGTTCCTGAAAGCCGTCACGTAACTTGTGCTGTAGGGGCTGCCGTTGTAGTAAATGGCCTGCTGCACATCGTAGCCGCGGTTGATCACCTCGGTCAAACCGGCGATATGATCCGAATGCTGATGACTGGCTATCATGTAGGTTAAGCCGTCGGCGGGCAGCAGGTTTATCGATTGCATATATGGAACGACATGACCGCTGCCGGTGCCCGGCCGGCCGCCGTCCATCAGGATCCGGGTGCCGTCTGGTCCGATCACCAGAACGGCGGTTCCCCAGCCTACGTTGATATAGTGGATTTCCAGAAGCCCGGAGGGGGTGAAAGCAAAGGCAGCCGCGGCTGTCAGTAGTATTACGATCAATATCAGTCTATTGCGGAATTTCCCGATCATATATTCTTCCGTTTTACCACAAACAAAAAGGCCAAGACATTTGGGCGAAGATACGGTCCCTTTTGCTTCTAATATAATTTATCGATAAAAACGAAATTTCCAAGAGTTTTGCTCCCGGGTGTAGATTTTGATTTGCGGCCGGAGTCGTCCCGGTAATCGAGGTTGGAAGATATTACGACTACACTGTCGCTGTGCTTTCATTCCAGCGTGCCGGTCTTGGCCTAATTTTTGCAAATTTATGCTTAACCATCGCTAATCAATAAGGCGGCAGTGTCGTTGGGAAAAAGCGGCAATAGGCCAGCGGCACAACCCCATTAAAATACTTAACCAGCCGGGTAATATCCGAGCCATTGAACCGGCAGTCGCCGTTACAATCGCCGGCTACATACAAATATGTTTGGGTCGAATCCATAAAGCAGCTGTCTCTTGGCGGTGTTCCTGTTCCCTTGAAAAAGCGCACTCCATAGGTAATATCACCGCCCACTCGCTCGTTATCTCCGTTTATATCGCCTATCAGATACTCGCAGGGCTCTCTGGCCGGAACTGGCTTAACCCACAATTCAGCATAATATTGAAAATTCGTCCAGCCTGCTTCTTCTGCTACCGGCTGGTCCATGCTGTCATTGACTTGATAGTCGGCCGATTGCCAAGGCCCACCGCCGGAGCCGGTCACATACCAATCGCTCTGATAAGTTTGGGCAAGACACAGCGAGGTCCCGATAGCCAGAAGGATTGTCGATTTCCTAACCATATATTTGGCCTTTCTCCTTGCTGAATTTTAGGCTCGGCCAAATCACAAGGCGCTAATTAAACGACCGATAATAATGCGTCCATACTTTTTACGCATATATTTCTCTCGATGTTGCGTTCTCAAGGAGTCTAATTTCTACAGTAGTGTATCATCAATCAACGGAATTTCAATTTATTTATATAACATAACCCTTAGGATAAATACCAGAGGATTTGATTATTGCTCAAACTCTAAACTGAATAAGTCGGTTTGATTTTAAGGCAGCGATTCAATCGGAGAGGCAGGGATTCGAACCCTGGGAGCCTTGCGGCTCAACGGTTTTCGAGACCGCCCCGTTCGGCCACTCCGGCACCTCTCCGGCGCGATTATACTAAATTTTTTTGTCAGGCAAAAGAGGATTTTGCAGCAGCGGGCGTTTCAGGTGCGGCCGATTTTTTCCAGATCGCGCAGACGCGGGCGCAGGACAGTGAAACCTGCAAGGCTGATTATCACGAAACCGATCAGGTGATTGTATTTCCCCCCGAGAAAAACAAGCAGGAGGCCGTATAGAGGAGGAGCGGCGCATAAGGCGGCCAGCACGATCGCCGCTTTCGTGATGATTTTGCCGATATCGTCGAAATCGACGGCGGCCGTTCGAGCGTAAAGCGGCTTAAACATCATTCGCCTGATTATGAATCCGGCGCCGATATCCGCCAGCGCCAGCGCGTAAAGTATCGGCAGGAAAAGACCAAGGGACGGGCCAGCGGTGTTTTTTCCCGATATAAGATATCCGACAAGCACACAGGCTATATTGGTCGACATGACGATTCCCAAACCGATCGAGGCGGAGCGGCTGATGATTTGATTTTCTTCTTCGCGGCCTATCACTTGCTTCTGACCGCCTTAAAAAAAGTTCTCATCAGTTCGCCGATTCTCTCTTCCATGATTCCCGGGATGACCTCGAGTTGATGATTCAGCCGGATATCCTGCGGGATGTTGTAAAGCGACATGCAGGCGCCGAATTTTGGGTCTTTGGCTCCGAAAACCAGCCGCCGCACGCGCGCCAGCACGAGCGCTCCGGCGCACATCGGGCAGGGTTCGAGAGTGCAGTAGGCGGTGCAATTTTCCAGCCGCCAGGTTTCGAGTTGATTGGCGGCCGCGGTGATCGCCAAGATTTCGGCGTGGGCGGTCGGATCGCAGAGCGCCTCGGTGCGATTGTGCCCCTTGCCGATAACCATGCCTTCGTGGACGATGACGCAGCCCACCGGCACTTCACCCTCAACCGCCGCGCGCTCTGCCTCGGCGATCGCCATCTGCATAAAATATTTGTCGTTCGGTTCGGTTATCATTCGTCAGCCTTTTATAAGAAAAGTCGGCAAAAATCAAATGATTCATAAAAAATATTATAACCCATTGATTGTTAAAGTGTTGCGCTGGCGAGGCCAATTCTTTGCGGATTTCGGCGAATGACCCATGACGATTATGCGGGCAAAAGCGGGGGAATGATTCGGCTTTTGCGTTCCGAAGATGTGTAAGGGAATATTTATTCAGTCGTCTGTCGGCTGGGGGCGATCGGGAATTCTGTTGCAGGTGCCGACAAGGCAGAAAATATCTTCGATTTTCAACGGTTCACCTATGGCGTAGGCTTGGCCGTATTTCACACCGACAAGGTGGCCGGCGGCTCGCGCCATCGATTCGAGCGACCAGAGATAATCGCGGTCTTTTTCCGGATTGAGAAATTGCGAGCGATGGGCTTTCAGGGCCGCCATCCAGCGATCGAATTGGGCGGTGATATCGACCACGAAGGTCGGCGGGATTTCGGGCGGCAGGAAGTAATGATACATCGCACCGATTCTATAAACCGGTTCGGGAATCGGCAGCTTTTTGAAGGTGGCGTAATTGGCGGCGTTGATAGCGATCTGGCCGGCCGCCAAGTGGTCGGGATGCCCCTGCCGCTTGCCGTGGCCGCCCTGCCAGTAGGGGGCAAGAATAATCCGCGGCCGGTGGCGGCGAATGATTTGGGCGACTTGAAGACGCGCATCGTAATTGTCGGCGACCTGACAATCGCCGAAATCGAAGGTGGCCAATATCGATGCGCCCATGATCGCGGCCGCTTCTTCGGCCTCCTGCCGGCGGATTTCGGGTGTGCCGCCGGTTCCCATTTCGCCGCGGGTGAGGTAAACCAGCCCGGTGCTGTAACCGCGATCGGCCATCTTTATCAGCAGGCCGCCGCAGCCGACTTCCACATCATCGGGATGCGCCCCGATCGCCATTAAATCAACTTTGCGATATTCCATAAATTTACCCGCGCCAATAAAACAGCCGGATCGACGATTGTCAAGAGAACTTGCTTTGCGGTTGTATCACCCTATGGCGGCGAAACCGTTTTCCAGGTCGTCGATGAGGTCGTCGCTGTGTTCGATCCCAACCGACAACCTGATGAAACCGTCGGTGATGCCGAGTTTGCGGCGGGTGCCCGGTTCGACCGAGGCGTGGGTCATGATGGCCGGATGCTCGGCCAGCGATTCGACGCCGCCCAGCGATTCGGCCAGCGAGAATAAGCGAAGCGCTTTCAAAAATGCGACGGCCGCTTTCAGATCATCGCCCAGATCGAACGATATGATTGCGCCGTAGCCGGTCGCCTGCCGGGAATGGACGGCATGACCCGGGTGGGTTTCAAGGCCGGGATAATACAATCGCTTGATTTGTTTTTTGCTTTGCAGGTATTCGACGATTTTGCGGCTGTTTTGTTCGTGACGTTCCATCCGTATCGCCAGCGTTTTCAGTCCTCTTAGGGCCAGAAAACAATCAAACGGGCCGGGCACGGCGCCGACGGCGTTTTGGCAGAAACGAAGGCGGTCATGGATTTCCGGATTTGAGGTGACTATGCAGCCGCCGACGATATCCGAATGCCCGCCGAGATATTTGGTCGTCGAATGAACCACGATATCGGCGCCCAGCAACAGAGGTTTCTGGAAATAGGGCGACATGAACGTGTTATCGACGCAGAAAATCAATCCGTGTTTGCGGGCAAAATCGGCGATCGCGGCGATATCCGAAATTTTCAGCATGGGATTGGTCGGCGTCTCGATCCAGAGCAAACGGGTTTTTTCGGTCAGGGCCGACTCGACGGCGCCGATATCGGAACTATCGACATAGCTGAACTCAAGGCCGTATCGACGGTAAACTTTGTCGAATATGCGGAAGGTGCCGCCATAGACGTCATCGGAGCAGACCACATGATCACCGGATTTGAGCAGGTTCATGCAGGTGCTTATCGCCGCCATGCCGGATCCGAATGCCATGCCGAATCGCCCCTCCTCGAGACCGGCGATACATTCCTCGAACGCCCGGCGGGTCGGATTGTCGGTCCTCGAATACTCGTAGCCTTTATGTTCGCCCGGGCCGGACTGCACGTAGGTCGAGGTTTGATAGATCGGCACGGTGACGGCGCCGGTGGTCGGATCCGGAGGCTGGCCGGTGTGGATCGCCCTTGTTTCGAAGTGATCTCGTTTTTTGCCCATTAGAATCGGTTCCTTTTGCCTATAATCATAGGAAGCCGTTGGCTTTCATCCAATCATCGTTGTAGATTTTCGACAAATAGCGGTTTCCCGAATCCGGCAGGATGGTGACGATCGTGGCAGGTGCTTTAAGCGATCCGGCAAGTTTGAGCGAGGCCCAGACGGCCCCGCCGGACGAACCGCCGGCGAACAGTCCCTCGCGGCGGGTCAGTTCGCGCGCGGTCAGAAAACAATCCCGGTCGTTCACCTGAATTATATCATCGACAACCGAAAAATCCATCGCCTCGGCCAGCATGTCCTCGCCGATTCCCTCGACTTTGTAGACCTGAGGTTGGATCAGTTTGCCGTGCTTGAAATGATCATAGTAGATCGAGCCGACCGGATCGACGGCGATAACTTTCAGGCCGGGGATTTTTTCTTTTAGATATTTGCCGGCCCCTGACAGCGTGCCGCCGGTGCCGATTCCGGCCACGAAATAATCGATCTTGCCGCCGCTCTGTCTGAAAATTTCCGGACCGGTAAGACAGTAATGAGCCTCGATATTGTCCGGAGTATGATATTGATTGACGTAAAGCGAATTTGGTGTTTCGGCGGCGATTTTTCGGGCCACCGAATAATAGCTTTGCGGCGAATCGGCCGGGACATCGGTGGGGGTGACGACGACCTCGGCGCCGAACGCTTTCAGCATATTTATTTTGTCCGCCGACATTTTATCCGGTATGGTGAATATCGTGCGGTAACCTTTGACCGCGGCGATAATGGCCAGCCCGACGCCGGTGTTGCCGGAGGTGTTTTCCACTATCGTGCCGCCGGGTTTGAGTCGGCCCTCGCGTTCCGCTTTTTCGATTATATAGAGGGCCATGCGATCTTTGATGGAGCCGCCCGGATTGAGGAATTCGGGTTTGACATAGATAGCGATTCCGTTTTTTGGGGCGATATTTGTCAGACGCACCAGCGGCGTGTCGCCGACGGCGCCGAGGATATTTTCCAAAATACCGCGTCTGGACCGATTATTTTCGGTGGTTATCATAAAACCTTCTCAATCTGAATAAATCGCCGCCATGGCGGTAAAGTTTCGCACCATAATATATTTTCGAGCGATTTTCGACCGAACTTAACCGGCGGTCGATCAGCGTTATCGGCCGGGGCGGAGATTTGCGGCGAAATCCTAATTCAGCGGAATCAAAGCTATCGCCGCCAGTATCGCCAGAAGAATCAATCCGTGCAGTATATACGGCCTTGGTTTGATGCAGTTGTCTTCGTTGAACACGAACATCTCTTACTCCGTTTGTAGATAAGCGCAGGAGTGGCGGAGGGGGGATGCCCCGAGTCATTCGGGGTGGCTGGAAGGGTCCAGCCTACACCACTCCCGCGCATTGTCAAAGACCCAAAAACCTGATATCGACAAGGCGGGCAATTAGCGTGCCATGAGACAACTCTGTCGCAGGATATCCGCAAGTTCTTTTGCTTTATGTATCTTGTTGCAATAAGTTCAATTACGATTACGCATGCTTTTGCCATTAACGATCCAGCCGGCCGGGAATAGGCGAGGAAGTCCTTTTGTGCAATTGATTTCACAATCAAGGCAGTATCCGGCATTGGGCGCAAATCGTCCGTTCGAAAGAATCGACCCCGGACAACGGCGTCATGTTTCCGGCTCGATTCGGCGATATCGTCAATCGGCGCCGATGCGGCAGACGATCGGGCTTGCGACCCGCGGATTGCGGATCCGCGGTGCTAATCGTCGGTTTATTTATATTGACAGTCCTTTGGATTGGCCTTACAATTAGTCAGATATAGAGAATGCAGGGAAACAGATTTATGATCATGTTGCGGAAATATTTACTGCCCATATTGCTTTTTTGGAGCGCGGCTGCGACCGCCAGTGCCGGGGAGATGACACATGTCGATCTTTTACCGATCACCGGCGCGATCGGTCCGATCTCGATCCGGATGATCGCCAACGCCATCAGCCGGGCGGAAAACGACGGCGCCCAAGCCTTGATTATCCAGCTTGACACGCCGGGAGGTTTGACCGAATCGACCTGGGATATCAACCGGGCCATACTCGCCTCGAACGTGCCGGTGGTGATGTATATCGCGCCGCCGGGATCGCGAGCCGGTTCGGCGGGAGTCTTTATCACCTATGCCTGCCATATCGCCGCCATGGCTCCGCAGACCAATATCGGCTCGGCCCATCCGGTCGGTATGGGAGGTGAGATAGATTCGGTGTTGTCCCAAAAAATCACCAACGACGCCGTGGCCAAGATCAAGACTTTGGCCAAGAAACGCGGGCGCAATATCGAATGGGCGGAAAAGGCGGTGCGGGAATCGGCCTCGATAACCGAATACGAGGCGCTCGAGCTGGGCGTTATCGACTACGTGGCCGCCGATATTGTCGATCTGCTTGCCAAAATCGACGGCGATACCGTTGAGACGGTGTCGGGAACGATGGTGTTGAAAACCGAAAGCGCCGAAATCAAACATATCGAGCCGAGCTTCTCCGATAAAATTTTGGGCGTTTTATCGAATCCCAATATCGCCTATATCTTGCTGACGCTCGGCATGATGGGGCTGTATTTCGAATTTTCCAATCCGGGCGCCATAGTGCCCGGCGTGGTCGGCGGCATCTGTCTGATTCTTGCTTTTTTCGCAATGCAAACGCTGCCGATCAATTACGCCGGTTTGGCCCTGATGTTGTTGTCGGCGGTGTTGTTTTTGCTGGAAATAAAAGTCGTAAGCCATGGTATTCTGGCCATCGGCGGAACGATAAGCCTGATACTGGGGTCGCTTATGTTGATAGACGCTGACGTGCCGGCGATGAGGATTTCGCTGTCGGTGATCATTCCCACGGTCATTTTTACGGTGGCCTTTTTTCTGTTCGTTCTTTATTTCGCCATAAAAGCCCAGAAGCGCAAGGTCGTCACCGGCCCGGCGGGGATTATCGGCGAGATCGCCGAAGTGAAGTCTATGGAAGGCGGCAAGGGGATGGTGTTCGTTCACGGCGAATACTGGAAAGCCGAATCGCCTACGCCGGATCTGCCGGCCGGAGCCAAGGTTAAAGTTGTTGGTATCGAGGGCATGACGTTGAAAGTGGAAAAAATATAAAATACCAAGGAGGAGCAAATGGTTGAAGGGTTATACAGCCTCATAATCATTATCGCCCTGATTGTTTTCGTTCTCGGTCAGGCGATCAGGGTTTTGCGCGAGTACGAAAGAGGAGTCATTTTCAGGCTGGGCAGGTTGATAGGAGCCAAGGGGCCGGGGCTGATACTCCTTATCCCGATAGTTGATAAAATGGTCAAGGTATCGCTCAGGACGGTGCCGATGGACGTGCCGCCGCAGGATATAATCACGCGCGACAACGTTTCGGTGAAAGTCAATGCGGTGGCTTATTTCCGGGTGATGGACGCCAATCAGGCGATCGTCGATGTCGAGGATTATATATACGCCACATCGCAGATTTGCCAGACCACGCTTCGTTCGGTGTTGGGTCAAGTCGAGCTTGACGATCTTCTTTCCAATCGCGATAAGATAAATCAGGAATTGCAGAAGATAATCGACAGCCAGACGGAACCATGGGGGGTAAAGGTCAGCATCGTCGAGGTCAAGAATGTGGATCTGCCGCAGGAAATGCAGCGGGCCATAGCCCGTCAGGCCGAGGCCGAGCGTGAGCGCCGGGCCAAGGTTATCCATGCCGACGGTGAGCTTCAGGCGGCCGAAAAGATCAATCAAGCGGCCCAGATACTGGCCCAGACGCCGGTCGGGATCCAGCTTCGTTTCCTGCAGACTCTGGTGGAGGTTTCCAGCGAGAAAAACTCGACCACGATTTTCCCGGTGCCGATAGACTTGTTCAAGCCGTTTATTGAGGGATTATCGAAAAAGTAATGGTGCGGCAATGGCTTGGGGGGATTCCGATACTGCTCCCCTTTAATTGACAGCTGGGGTTAAGAGAGTATCTTGTGGCTGATTTCACAAAGGAGATCGGTCATGAAGAGACGGCAGAGGGATTCGAAGACGAAGGCGCAGATCGTGCTGGAAGGTTTGTCGGGCAAGCCGGTCAGCGAGGTTTGTAATCAGTATCAGATCAGTCAGAATCAGTATTACCAGTGGCGGGATGAACCGCCCA
>Ga0129299_1000348_pt1 | contig 28885 bp, 29 predicted proteins | sample ConPoolayeCmetaG_FD_94477 | JGI IMG/M metagenome (GOLD analysis project Ga0129299, IMG submission 94477) | Hot spring microbial mat communities from California, USA to study Microbial Dark Matter (Phase II) - Cone Pool mat layer C metaG ...
AGGCCCTGCCGCAGGGGCTGGCCGATGCGATCCTGAAGGCGCGGGCATGAAGAGGGCGGGGAGGTTTAACCCCCCAGCCTCTTGAGCAGATCGTCACCGATGCGTGTGGCGTCGCCGGCGCTCATCACGATCACGATGTCGCCGGCCTGCACGTGCCCGGCCAGATAGTCCGTCACCTCGTCCAGCGGGCCGATATGCCGCGCGTCGGGGTGATCGGGCATCCGTGCCAGCACGTCTTCGACGCTCACCCCGAAGGTCTCGCGGTCGCGTGAGCGGTATATATCGGTGATGATCACATGATCGGCGTTGCCGAAGCACGCCCCAAACTCGTCGAGCAATGCCCGCGTGCGGCTGTAGGTGTGCGGCTGCCACACCGCCCAGATCGGGCGCTGGCCGTAACGGGCGCGGGCCGCCGCCAGTGTCATACGGATAGCGGTCGGGTGATGGGCGTAGTCGTCTATGACCGTCACACCGCGCACCTCTCCCTTGACCTCGAAGCGCCGGCCCGTCCCGCTGAACGTTCCCAGCGCGGCGGCGGCCTGCCGCAGGGCGACCCCCAGCGCATCGGCCACAGCCAGCACAGCCAGCGCATTCTGGACGTTATGTTCACCGGCCAGCCGCAGGGAGACCGGCATTCCCCCGATCAAAAAGCCGCCCTCTCCGTCCGGCTGGCGCAGTGAGACCAAGAAGTCCATGCCGCCCTGTTCGTTTGGCTCAACGGCCTGGGCGTTCCATTCGGCGGCCATCTCCAGCCCGTAGCTGATGGCCGGCCTGCCCTGATCCCAGCGCCGGTGGAGCAGGGCGCGGACCTCCGGCTGGTCGTAACAGCCCACCAGCAGGCCGTCCTCCGGCAGGAGATCAACAAACTCGCTGAACAGCGCCCGCACCTCTTCGATCCCCGCGAACATATCGGGGTGATCCATCTCCAAGGAAGTCAGGATGATGATGCGGGGCCGCAGGCCCATGAACATCCGGTCGTACTCGTCGGCCTCGATCACGAAAAAGGGGCCTTGGCCGGCGCGGGCGTTCGTGCCCAGGTCGCGGGCTACCCCCCCAATAATGAAGGTAGGGTCATGGCCGCAGGCTGACAGCACATGGGCCATCATGGCGGTCGTGGTAGTCTTGCCGTGCGTGCCGGCTATGGCGATGCCGATCCGATCAGCCATCAGCGCGCCCAGCACGTCTGCCCGCTTATAGACCGGGATGCCGCGGGCAACGGCGGCCAGCACCTCCGGGTTGTCAGGCCGGACGGCGGATGAGATCACCAGCGCGTCCGGCGAGAAGCGGTCAAGGTGAGACGGGTCATGGCCGATGGCTACCGCCAACCCCAGCTCGCGCAGGGGCGGGATCAGCGGCGAGTCCTGCATGTCACAGCCGGAAACAATGTACCCTAGATCGTGCATCACGCGGGCAAGCGGATTGATCCCAAACCCGCCAATGCCGAGGCAATGGATGCGGGCGTGCGGCGGCAGTGTCGGTCTGTTCATGTGGTCCTTGTCTTTCCCTGCTATCCGGCTTCTAGGTCCTGCGGCCCTTGGCCGGGGAACAGCTTGTCCACCACCTGAGGGGCATAGCGGCGGGCCATATCGCTGGAGAAGGCATTCGCTTTGGCGATCTCGCCGTACAGCTCCCCACTGCGGCGCAGAGTGCGCTCCTGCGTCTCGAAGTTGGTCTCATACAGCCCAAAGCGGAAGCGCGGATCGTACCCTTCGGCCCATTCAAAGTTATCCAGCAGACTCCAGAAATAATATCCTCTGACCGGCCACGAGAAATTCACCGCCTGCCAGACGCGCCGCAGATGTTCCAGCAGGAAGCCGGGCCGGATGGTGTCGGACCCGTCCGGCACGCCGTTCTCGGTGATGTAGATCGGTAAGTTGAACTGCCGATACAGCCGTTTGATCAGGTTGAACAGCCCGTCCGGATACAGCTCGCCCCACTTGCCTTCCGGGCCGCGAGGCTGTCCGGGGCGCGGCCCGTAGGTGATCCCCAGCGATCCAAGCGCCTTCAGGCTGAAACGTGCATCGAAGCGCTGGTAGTAGTTCAGGCCGATCCAGTCCAGCGTGCCTTTGGCGGCAGGGAACTCCCCTTTGCGCCCAATCGGCGGACGCCACTGCCCCAGCGCCAGCGCGTCCAGCACGATGCCGTTGAAGGCGCTGTCCAGCAGACGGGTCACCATCCGGTCGAGGGGATTGCCCTCGCGCAGGGGATACCAGTCAATCATATGGTGGGCCAGCCCGACTCGGGCGGGGGGCTGGAGGTCGTGGATGGTGTGGTAGGCGGCGGCGTGAGCCGACAGCATGTTGTAAACCACGCGGAAGTAAACTGACACGTTCTTCATGCCGGGCGGCCACGATCCGTCGAAGTAGCCTTTGCCGGCATAGACGGTCGGCTCGTTGATGGTGCACCACATATCGCACAGGTCGGACAGGTCAGTGACGGCCTTCTTGACGAAGGCGTTGAACCATTGCGGCGAGTCGGGGTGCATCCAGCCGCCGCGCTCGGCCATCCAGATCGGGTTGGTGAAGTGGTGCAGGGTGACCATCGGCTCGATGCCTGCCTCGCGCATGGTCTTGAGGATGGCGCGGTAACGGTCGAGCGCGTCGCGATCCCACTTGCCGGGGCGCGGCTCGATGCGGCTCCACTCAATGGAAAGGCGGTGGGCATTGGTATTGAGGGCGGCCATGCGGGCGATGTCCTCCTCAGCACGGCCTGCCCACCATTCGCAGGCTTTGCCGGAGGTCTGATTCTGAAAGATACGGCCTTCGCCCTTCTGCTCCCAAACCCACCAGTCGTTGTTGCGGTTGTCGCCTTCGACCTGATGGGCGGCGGTGGCCGTCCCCCACAGAAAGCCGGATGGGAAGGTAAAGGTTGCATCAGCCATGTGAGTCTATCCTTGTTGAGAATACAAGCCGAGAGAGCCTAGAAACCGGGCGGGCGGCCTTTCAGAGCCGCACTACCTCAGCGACAACCTCACGCGTTCCTGTGTCCACAAAGCCGATCTGTTCGGCTAGATCGCGTGAGGCATAGTTGTCTTCAGCGACGCTGTACAGCGGCGTGACACCCAGCCGGAGCAGTTCAGCGCACAGGCTGAGCGCCACCGAGCGGCCCCAGCCCTGCCGCCGCCGTTCGATATTCACCTGAACATAAATCTCTGCAAACAACGGTGAGCGCCAGTTCACGCCGGCCACTGCCGCTGTCTCCTTCCCCCGCCGAATCTCGGCGCGCGGGTTGCCGTCCGGGGCCTGCCGGTGGATCACCAGCACATTGGTCTCAGGGCGGAAGCGGGACGGGTCAAGGCGCAGGATCAGGTTGCGGCTGGGCTGGTTAAAGAGCAGGTAAGGCTCCAGCCGCTCGACCAGACTGGCCGGCACAACCGCCAAGTAGGGCCTGCCGGGGGTCAGCCCCTCCTCGATCAGGGCAGGCAATGCCCCGTGACCGCGCAGACGCAGTGTCATCAGCGGGCGGAAGAGGTCAAAGCCGGTCTGGCAGCAGACCAGAAATCCGTCCACCATGCCGGTTGAATCGCGGTGCAGATACAGGTTGGTACGCCGGGGATCGTGATGCAGGGCATAATAGCTGGCCAGACCGTCCGCCGCGTCGAACTCGTTCAGCAGGTCGCGGACACCGTCTCGAAGCTGTTGGAACGTTGCCGGGTCGGGAACGTTGATCATATCCGCCTTGTCTGGTGCGTCTGAGTGACACGCTGAGTATACCAGCGCGGCGGTGAGAGGCCAATTCAGAGGCGGCGCAAGCCTTAGACCACAATGTGGATGCCTGCTTTGGCTCTCTGTGATTGATCCCCTGACGGGGGCGCCGGCAAAATATCAGCCGCCTTACCCTTTGCCGGGACGGCCTCCCTGCGGAAGCCCCCGCATGACCGCCAAAATCTGCTCCATCGAGTCCGCTTTGGCGGCACGGTTGCGCCGGACTGCACCGCACTTCAGGCAGTGATGAACGATCACCGGCTCGCCCTTCTTCATCTCGACAGCGATTGGCTCCATCAGGCCGCCGCACGCTGAGCGGCGGTCGCCGGGGTTGATGTCCACATGCTTGCTGTACAGACAGGCCGGGCAGTGATTGGTGTACCCGTTGCCGTGTACCGGCGTACCGCACTGCTCGCAGATGAAATCTTCCTTGGTGCGTATGAACCGGCGTGACATGGGTTAGTGCTCCTGCCTCAGTAACTTTTCTGCCCTGACGTGTTATTTTCAGTTGGAATGCTATTGTAACACGTTCAGGGTTGAGAAAGGAGGTGGCCCTATGTACCGCCTCAAGGCTCTGCTGGACGCCTCACCGGTGTTAAGCGCACACGGCCTGACGCTCGCGGCGCTTTTCGGCGCGAACCTTGTCTTCAACGTCGTAGCCAATGCCAGCTTCAAGGTCTCAGCCTCCAGCACCAACTGGCGTGGTTTTCTGCTGTGGCAGGTGATCGGCAACTTGGCCGGGCTGATCACCGTCTTGACGCTGACAGCGTTGTTGCGGTATATCCCTCTGGCGGTGGCCTACCCGGTGACGGTTGGCCTGGCGGTGATCGGCGTCCAGGTGGTAGGGGCGTTGATCCTGTTCCGGGAGACGATCTCGTTGATGCAGTGGGCAGGGACTCTGCTGATTGTGATAGGTATCCTGCTCATTGGGGGGCGCTGAGTTATGCGGGCGCTGATCCGCGCCTTTGACGGCTGGCTGCGCCGCCGCTCAGGTGTGTTTGAATTCACCGACGACCCGGCCTGCTTGTTCCGTCTTCAGCTTGTTCATGCCCCGCGCGATGTGCGGGTGCGCGGTGTGGACATCCCCGCCGGAACGCCGCTTGTCGGTCTGCACCTGTGGAATGAACATGTACCCCCCATCCCGCCGACCGGCGCGGACATGGCCTGGGGCCTGCGCACTTACCGGATGCTGGCTCGTTCCCTGCGTGAGGTGGCCGCCTATCTCCCGCGTGATCCGCGCCTGACTGATGCGCGGGCTGTCTGGGGTGTCACCGTGCTGATCCCCTTGCCGGACGACCCCGGCGGCGGGGGGTTGATCCGGCGGCTGGGCTTCGAGGTGCTTCCCTATCATGGGGCGCTGGGGCGTTTCGGCGAGTTCTGGGAGAACTTCTACACGTGGTGGATCATGTGGACGTATAACCCGGCCAGCCTGCGGGGACGCACCATGGCCGGCCTGCGCCGCCAAGAGATGTGGATGCTGCGGGAAGACTTTATGCGGCGCTACGGCGGCGGGGAAGCCTAGCGTCACTACGCCACAGTGCGGGTATGGCGCTCTGTCTTTTCCCCCTCGACGGCTTCTTCGGCTGTCGGCAGTAATACATAGAAGGTACTGCCCTGGCCAAGCGTGCTCTTTACCCACAGGTGCCCTTTCATCCCTAAGACCAGCTTGCGGGAGATCGCCAGCCCCAGCCCCGTCCCTTCGTATTCACGGGTAGGGGACTCGTCAACCTGACGGAACTCGTCAAAGATGATGCTCTGGTCAGCTTCTGAGATGCCGATGCCGGTGTCCTCGACGCTGATCAGCACCCGGCGCCCCAGCGGCACGGGCAGGTCAGAGGGACGGCCCGGCGGCAGGTCGTCTGGACTGCTGACTACCTCTACGCGGACAGCCACCAAGCCGGCAGAGGTGAACTTGACGGCGTTGTTGAGCAGGTTGACCAGCACCTGCATCAGACGCCCCCGGTCGGCCATGACCGGCGGCAGATCAGGCGGGAGAGAGCGGCGCAGTTCCAGCCCCTTCTGGCTGGCCAGCGGCTCGACGCCGGCCATGCAGTCCACAATGGCCAGTTCGAGGTTGACCGGCTTGATCTCAAGCGGCATGTAGCCCGCATCAATGCGGGACAGGTCAAGGATGTCGTTGATCAACTGAAGCAGGTGCTGGCCGTTGCGGTTCACCTTCTCCAGCCGGTCGGCCTGTTTCTCGGTCAGCGGCCCGTAGATGCCTTGTGCCAGCAGTTCGGTATAGCCGATGATGCTGTTCAGGGGGGTGCGCAGTTCGTGGCTCATGTTGGCTAGAAAAGTGCTCTTGGCGCGGCTGGCGGCCTCAGCGGCTTCCTTTGCTCTTTCTAGTTCGCGCTCGGCCTGTTTGCGTTCGGTAATGTCGCGCAGGACGATCACACAGCCCGCCCGTTCCTCCCGCCGGCTCTGGAGAGGCGAGAGCCGCGCATCAAACCAGCGTTTGCCGCCGTCTGCCTCGATCTCGATCTCATCGCGGGGCCGCCCGGATGCGATCCAGCGGAGCAGTCCTGCCCGCCCCGCTAGTGCCTTCTCTGCCGGCTGGCCAATGAGACGGCTGGTATCCGCCCCGATCAGCCGGCGGGCCGCCGTGTTGAGGTCCACGACAGCGTTGCGGGCGTCCAGCACAATGACGGCGTCAGGCATGCTGGCCAGCACAACCTCGCGGGCTACCGGCACAATGTTCATCAGTTGGTAGTCGAATATGCCCCATGCAAAGATCACACTGCTCAGCACGAAGGCATAGGCAGACAGGTCAATGCCCGGCAGGACCAGACGGGTCAGGTAGACGATCTGCGTCAGCGCCGGGATCAGCGCGCCGCCCAGTATGACCCCTAACTGACGGCGGTACATCCCCGATGACCGGATGATCGAGCGAATGAGCAGGATATAGCAGGCCAGCGCAATGGCCTGCGTGTAAACGATATGCACCCAGTACCAAGCGCCGGGCGTAAAGTGGAAGGCCATCAGACTGCCAAGCGGGATCAAGCTCCGGTCGGCCCAGATCAGTTCGTGCAGTTCGTTGGTCCAGGCGAAGGTCAGCGTGATGACGGGGATGATCAGGATGGCCAGACGGCTGAAGGGTGTGACCAGCCGCTGATGGCCGGTTTGCACCAGTACCAGCCCCAGCAGGAGAGGGGGGATGGCTGTCAGCCCGATGTACTCGATCTTGGCGCACAACTCAGTCAGCGCGAGCGTTCGACTGCCCAGTTCAAAGGCGTACCCCACTGAGTAAATCAGGACAGCCGCGCTCAGGAGCATCAGGTACACGGCGCCCGGCACCGAACGCCGCCGCCACACCACACCGATGACCGCCGGCAAAACCGCCGCCCCAATGAAGAGGGGGACTGCATAGGGTGTCAATTGCCAGTTCATGATTTGCTCCCTGCCGTCTCAGGCCGCAATCTTACCGACATTGTGGCTCAAGCGGGCAGGGAGCGCAACAGGGGACATTGCCGGCCTCCGGCGGGGCATGGGGCTGTCAGGCATGGATGCGTCTGAGCATCTGACCCATGATCTGAAGCAGGTCACGGCCGTAGCGATCAAGGGTGAGGGCCTCTTCGTATTTGCGGCGGGCCGCCTGCCCCACCCGCCGGAGGAGCAGACGATTCCGGGCTAGATGGGAGAGAATGGCAGTCAATTCTTCCACATCATCCACGTTAATCAAGTAGCCGTTTGAGCCATGCCGGATAACTTCTTCCATCATTCCGACACGTGTTGTAATGACTGTCTTGCCTAGTCCCATCGCCTCCAGTACAACCAGCGGGCCGGTCTCCTGCCGCGATGTGCTGACTAGAATATCAGCTTCTTTGATGTAACCCAGCGAATCTCTGGGGTTACCCTCGCCGACAAAGTGAATGCCGGCATATCCTTGTGCCATATCTTTCAGGACCTGCAAGTAGGCAGGATAGACGGGGTAACCTACAAAATAAACCTCTATCTGCTCTAACAAAGGCGCAGGCAATTGCTTCAGGCTGTGCAGGAGGATGTCAGGCGCTTTGCGAGGCTCGATCGTTCCAACGTGAGCGAGGTAGAGCTTCCCCTCTTCACGGCGGCAGGGAGAGGGTATCCCCTCTGCCTCGATGAGCGGGTCAGGGATGCCGTAGCAGGCTGTTGTGTGCCATCCCTGTTCAGCAAAGGCCTTGTAGGCCCACAGGATATTTCGAGCTGAATAGACAATGGCGTTGGCCCTGCGGAAGGCTTGGGCCGCCTCTTCCGGCCATTGGAGCAAGGTTTTTAACCATTCGGCAGGCTCATGGATCATCCACATGACAGGCCGCCCCGCCGAAGCCGCCGCATTCACGCTTGCCCAGTTCAGCAGGGTGTTGGCTACCACCAGGTCAAATGTGCCGATCCATGGCTGTACCTGCTGGGGATCGGATAAGAAAGCAGGCTCAATGACGACCGGTACACCTGCCCGCTCAAGTTCTGCTTTCAAGGTATCCGCAGTCGGAGAAGCAACGGTGACGTAATAGCCTGCCCGGCGAAGGAAGACAGCCACATGGTACAGGAGGACGGACGCGCCGCCCAGCCTCAGGTCATGGCTGATCAGGAGGATATTCATCTCAGGGGAGAGCAGTTCATAGAGCGGATTGCGGGGAGCAGGGGGATGGTAGAAGCGCCGTTCGCCTTTCAGCCATCGGTATAGCCGCTCGACGAAGGCAGGGATGCCTTCCCGGAACAGGATGTTTAAGCTGGTGCGGATGAGTTGTGTCAGCCTGATCAGCTTGCCCTGAAGAGCCTGCATGTGCTTCGGTATCAGCCTGCCAGTACCAGCAGGAGCTGTGCGCCGGCCCACAGCACAAACGCCCCTACCAGAAAGTTAAGGGAGTGCCGCACACGGAGAAACTTTCGGTTGGCGATGCGGGATTTGGCATACACCTGGGACAGGAGGGCGGCGTGGACTTGCTCCTCCGTCTGCTCACTGAATGCCCGTACAAAGTCAGGCTCGGTAAGCTGGATAATGTGGCCGAAGAAGAACAGGTTCTTGCCATGCGCAGGGGGAGTGAAGTTAGGCCGGGCCGCCAGCAAGGCGTAATAGACTGAGAGAGCCAGCATCCTTACCATCAGCACAATCAGCAGGCCGTTTAGGCGTGCAATGAGGGGTGCAGTGCTGTCCAGCAGAGCAGAGGCACTGCCCCGCCCAAAGACTGCCATCCCTGCCGCCAGCAGGGCGCCCGCTGTGAGCGTCAACTGAGCTTTGGTGTCGGCAAAACTGATCTGATGTTCAATGTGTTCAAACAGCAGGACCTCCAGCTCGTGCAGGTCCTTGCTGTCCAGAGGCACAGCAGGAGGGGGTGATTCGGCGGCGGACACGGTTTACGCTTCCTTATTTTTGTTTTTGGGCAGGCCGCACATAGAGCCATCCAAACCGTGAGCGCGGGAAAGCCGGGGCCTGAGCGGCATCCCACACAAAACTGCTTTCTTCGACAAGGCCTGCCAGCCGCCGGTCGAGTTGATCCAGCCGGCTTTGGAGGGCCGGCTCGCCGGCGAAGTCCATCAGCAGGGCTACAATGGTACGTCCCTCTGCCTGAACAGGGTACTCTGGGCCGTAGCGGGCGGGGTCTTCCTCGCACTCGTCCAGATAGGCCGCCCATGCGTCAAGGCGGGTGTTGATCTCGCGCTGAGCCTTCTGCCGGGCCTGAACAGCCCATGTGTTCATCTGCTCACGGGCTTGGGCGGCGGCTTCCGTCAGGCGGCGGCGCTGTTCAGAAGAAAGCAGGTGCGCCAGCGCCTCAAGGCGGTGCAGGCGGAGCAAAAGCCCGCCCAGCGTCCCCTTAGGGAAGGGATAGCTGGATGGGCCGGGCGTCCGCAGAGTCCAGTAGAGCGAGTCACCCAGCAGATGGGCTTTCAAGTCAGCCGTGACGGCCTCAACGATTTGCAGGTCACGCTCCAGATCGAGCATGGCTACTTCAGTTCAATCCAGTCCAAGCTGACTGAGCTTCCCTTCCCGACGGTATAACTATAGCGCATGGTCGGGATGCGCCGGTCGTAAATCCACCAGACCACTGCCAGCGTTCCGACAATCGCGCCCAGCAAAACGGCAAAGAGACGCCACCATCTCATGATTGATACTCCTCGGCCTGTTATTTATGCCGTAAGGCGGCGGGGACGGATGAACTCAGGCCGCCCTTGAAGTTCGATCCAACGGTGCTTCCCGCCGTCTATGTGCCATTCGTAAATCTGGCGCCCCTGCGGGTCGGTATAGGTCAGCGCGGCGGGCAGAGACAGCACCCGCTGGCTGATGGACTGGACCAGCGTATCGAGTTCGTCGCCGGCAGGCCCCTTGAGCGCCAGCCACTGTCCGGGCATCCATTCCATCTCAACGATTTGATCGCCCATGTAGCCCTCTGCACGAAAGGGCGGTTCAGCTTTCACACAGCGCCAATAGACTCTGACGATCCGCGCCTGCCAGAAGGTCCCGTTCAGCCGTTCGGTGATCAGGTAGGGCTGGTGTTCTGGTTCGCGGTAAAACCATGTTCCGGCATTTGCGCTCATGACGGTTTCAAGCTCCTTGTTGTTCAGTGCCCTCAGTCGTTGTCAGGGGGTGGTTTGACGAGGGGAATCATACCGCAAACGCCGGCAAAATTGTAACACTTGCTTCTGTCAGGAGAGCCTCAACCCATACAGGGCGAGGCTCTCCGGCATTCTACAGCCTGAGCCACCGTTCCAGCACGCTGGCGTTCTGCGGGGCAGGCTTGAGCCGCCCCTCTTGGTCCAGCACGAACCATTCGCCGCGCCATGAGACCCGCCGGCCAACCAGCCCGGCCAGCCATACCAGCGCAGTCAGCATATCCCGCATTGGCAGCCAGATCAGGTGACGGTGGACGGACAAGTCCTCAATGACTACTGAGACTATCCACGCGACAGCCCAGCGCAAGGCCAGGCTGGCTCCCAGCACCAGCCACCCCAGCGTTGAGAAGCCCGACACAATCCACACCAGCACAGCCAGCGGCGTGCTGAAGCACAACAGCAGGCCGGTGTACTCGGTCGGACGGCTGACGCGGGTGCAGTGGACCCAGCGTATTTCGCGGTCCCACTGCTCCTCGAAAGTGGTTGCACCGATGCTGATCTCGGCCACATAGTCGGAGAGATGGATGCGCAGTCCCATACGGGCTACCCGCAGGCCCAACTGGAAGTCATCGGCCAGGTAGTCTGCAAAGCTGGCGAACCCGCCCAGGCGCTCTAAGTCGGCCCGGCGGATGGCGTTGGTCGCGCCCAGCGCGAAGCGCATGTTCAGGACGCGGCGGGCTACCATCACCGACGGCAGGAAGGTCGTGACCATGTACAGCAGTTCCAGACGGGCGGTCAGGGTCATCGGCAGGATGCCCCGGTACGGGCAGGTCACCAGGCCGACTGCCGGATCATGCAGAGGGGCTACCACCCGCCGCAGGTAGTCCGGCCTGACACGCACATCGCTGTCACTGATGACCAGAATGTCGTAGCCGGCCTGTGCCGCCAGCGCATCTAAAATGCTGGCCTTCCGGTTCGTTCCCAGCGGCGGTGCCACGATCAGCCGGATCGAGAGATCAGGGAACTCGCGCTGAAGCCTCCGGATAATCGGCACAGCGGGGTCGTTGGGGTCATCTACGCCGAACAGAATCTCAAACTCCGGGTAGTCCTGCTGGCAGAAGGTCAGGAAGTTCAGGTAGGCCTGATAGTCCAGCCCTCTGACCGGCTTGAGGATCGAAACAGGCGGCCTGAAGTTGGGGTCGGGTTCGGGCTTGCGGGTGAAGAAGCGCCATGTCATCAGGGCGGCGACAGCCCAATACGCCCAACTGGCTACTGTGAGCATCAATAGGAAGAGCAGTATCATTGTGACTTTTCCTCCTGATTAGATGCCAGCGCCGGGTAGGTTATCAGCCGGATACCCCGCCCGGCAATGGCTTCCCGTACCGCCGGGCTGACTAAAGCGGCCAGGTCACCGGGATTCGGCCCCAGCGGTTCGTCCAGCGGGACAGTGCTGGGGTGCAGATATATCTCGGCGGTTGGTACACTGATCCGGTGCAACAGCCAGATCAGGTAACCCTCGCTCATCTGGCCGGTCTGCATCAGCCCATAGACACGGTCGGTCACAGCCAGACGATAAGAGCGAATCAGCCTCATCTCGGCGCAGGCCAGCAGACCGAAGACGACAGCCCATAGGGTCTTTGTGCCGGCCTGCCGCCGATCATAACGCAATCCCAGCCGCAGGTCATCTCTTGGTACGCGGATTCCCCGCGCCCCGTACTGCACGGCCAGCGGCACAGCCAGCTTCATCACGGTTGGGTGCATGTGCATATGCATATGGCCGTCCACATGCGACAACGGCAGGCCGGCGGCCGCAAACCGCTCGAACTGGGCCTCGATCTCGCGGGCCAGCTCCTGCTGGGCCGTCCGGCTAAAGGCATAGCGCAGGCCGGCCCAGAACGGATCATCGGAGAAGCGGCCCTGCCCGTCCACAATGTGCGGGGCCTGCCGGTGCGGGAGTGCCGCCTTCCCGCCCACAACTACCAGATGCAGTCCGACTGCCAGCTCAGGCATGGTACGTGCCAGCGCAACGGCCTCATCTGCCGCCTCTGCGGTGACCATCAGGCTGGTAGAGGTCAGCACGCCCTGCCGGTGAGCCTGCACAACGGCGGCGTTGACAGCAGGGGTGCGGCCAAAGTCATCGGCGTTCAGGATGATCTGCATGGCAGGCCCTGCGGGTTTTTCTTTTCAGCCTATTAGCAATAACCCTGCGGAGGGCAAATCGGTTCTCAGTCTTTGTAAGTTGGCCTTTTCTTTGCCGTGGGGGATGTTACATCCCTATAACATTCGCCCTCGTCCTATCTACTTTCAGCCTGCTTTATGGTACTCTAGTAGTGAAGATCACCAGTCGAGGTGAGACTATGGCTGTCATGGTGACAGGAATGAGCGAAGACGCGTCTTCATTGGGGCGAGGCATGAATCATCCAGCTTTCCTGAATACCCCGCTGGGGCAGGTTGTTCAGGAGCCGGAGCTTGTCTTCCGTGCAGTGCCGGCACAGCCGACCGAACGCGACCGTTTGCAGGTAGGCGACGTCCCATGGCGGATTGTCCTCTCACCGGTGAGCGGCACTGGTAGCCCGATTGCGCTGGAACTGCGCGGGGATACCGTGATCGGCTCGGACCCAGAGGGAGGGGAGAACGTGGATGTCAATCTGGCAGACTGGCAGGGCCAGCGGCTGGGGGTCAGCCGCCGTCATATCCTGTTGCGGCCAAACCGCAAGAAGCTGTTTGTCATGGACCTGCACAGCACCAATGGAACACACATCAACGGATTGCCGCTGGGCATCGGCTGGGCCTACGCATTGCAGGACGGCGATACCATCTCACTGGCGCGACTGCACATACGGGTCAGGGTGGTCCAGCATCCTTAGCGGCCTGCCTGTGCAGAACATCAACCCCCAGGGCGGACACTTCCGCCCTTTTTCGTCTGTCTTGACCGCCGCCGGCTTGTAAAGCTCCTCTCTGCTCACTACAATCAAATTATCAGATGAATCCCCTTGTTATTGACCGCAAGAAGGAGCTAGCAAGATGCTTGTCAGTCAGAAGCTAAATGACGAACTGAACACCCAAATAGGGTTGGAGTTTGGCGCTGAGTCGCAGTACTTGGCGATGGGGGTTTACTTTGAGTCGCGCAGTCTGTCGCATCTGGCCGAGTTCTTCTTCAAGCAGGCTGAAGAGGAACATGAGCACGGGATGAAGATCATGAGGTATCTCCTCGAGGCAAACGGCAAGGCGATTGTCCCGGCCATTGCCGCCCCTCAGGTTGACTTCTCGTCGGCTGAGGAGGCCGCCGAACTGTTCCTCAAGCAGGAGCAGTTTGTGACAGGGCGGTTCTATCAGATGGCCGAGGCGGCGCAGGCGGAGAAGGACTTTGCCACCCTCAACTTCCTGCAATGGTTCATTGAGGAGCAGGTTGAGGAAGAGTCCACCGCCACCAAACTGCTGGATGTGATCCGCATGGCCGGTGAAGGGCGTCTGTTGCAGGTTGAGATGATCGTCCGTCACTGGAACAAGGAAGAAGAAGAGGAAGGCGGGGAGTAAGCCGAAAACCCGCCGACCGTGTCCTCAAGAGCCGCAAGGTGATGAGCCTTGCGGCTCTTTTTTAGCGCCGGTAACCCTTGCTTAGCGCAGGCGGGTGCTTACGGGATGCTCCCCTCGTAAATCCCCATCACCTTGTCGAGGAACTTGAGCGCCTCATCCCATGGGCGCTGGAATGAGTTACGCCCAATGATCGAGCCAAACCCGCCGCCGTCACGGATGGCACGCAGTTCGTTGAACACGGCCTCGTCGTCTTTGGCCTCCCCGCCGGAGAAGATCACGATGCGGCGGCCATTGAAGGCGCTCTGAACCACATGAGCCACCCGCTCGGCCAGCGTGCCGATGGGGATATTGTACTTCTCATAGACCTTGCGGGCGGCCTCCTGCTCGATGTGGGCAGACGGCGGCTTGACCTTGATCACATGCGCCCCAAGCTGGGCCGCGATCTGGGCCGCGTAGGCCGTCACGTCAACGGCGGTTTCGCCCTCCTTGGAGAGGTCGCCGCCGCGCGGATAAGACCACACGACCACCACCAGTCCCGCCGACTTAGCCTCCTCGGCGATCTCCCGCAACTGCTCGTATTGCAGGCGGCGGTCCACCGTGCCGGGGTAGATCGTATAGCCGATGCCTACGCATCCTAGGCGCAGGGCGTCCTTCACGGAGGCGGTCTGCCCGCCCAGCGGGTCCTTTTCGCCGTGCAGAACGTCATGGCTGTTGAGCTTGAGGATCAGCGGGATGCGGCCTGCAAACTCGGCGGCGCCTGCCTCCAGAAAGCCCAGCGGGGCGGCATAGGCGTTGCATCCGGCTTCGATGGCCAGCCGGAAATGATAGCGCGGGTCATACCCGTCGGGGTTTGGGGCGAAACTGCGGGCTGGGCCGTGTTCAAAACCCTGATCCACCGGCAGGATCACCATGCGGCCTGTGCCGCCCAGCCGTCCATGCGTCAACATACGGTACAGATTGGTCAGCACGCCGGGGTTCTGACCGCTGTACCAGCTTAAGATTTCCTCGACCGTGCGGGTCGGTGCAGTTTGTGCCATGCTCAGACACCTCCTCACTCGTTGTTAAAAATACTGCCTTTTGTCCCTGCCTCGGCAGATTATCTATCAGTTCAAGATGAAGGGCAAAATACCCTGCCCGGCCAGGCCTGTTCTCCGGTTATTGGGGGGCGGTCAGGGCATCTTACCCGTTGCCAGCCTGAGCGGATACACCCGCACGCCAGCCGCGCCGGCAAATGGGGCGGCGATCTCCGCCAGCGTCCGCCCGTCGGCAGGATGGACAAAGTCCGGCGCCAGGTCGGCCAGCGTCAGCGCGACATGCGGCTGGGTGAGCGTGTCGGGGTCGGGGAGGGTGAGTCGGCTGGCCGGGTCGTCGAGGATCAGACTGCCGTACAGCACCAGATCGAGGTCAATCGGGTACAGCCCGGAGGCATCTTGGGAGCGGTCGCGCCCCAGCTCTGCCTCAATCGGACGGAGCACCTCGAACTTAAGGACAGCAGGCGGCAGGCCGGTTTCGATCAGCACGGCGGCATCCAGAAAGACGGGCTGGGATGCGCCGCTTGCCGGCGGTGTCTCATAGACGCGCGAAACCGCCCGCACCGTCACCCGCTCAGCCAGCCGGCGGACAGCCTGCTGGAGGCGGGCTTCCGGCTCGACGTTCGAGCCAATCACCACAAAGGCCAGTTCAGTCTTCAAAGTCAGACGGCACTCGCTCGATCTCAACCCCCACCGAGCGGGCAAAGCGCAGGGCGCCCGGCTTCTCGACGCGCACGTTCACCCGCGGGAGATGGTGATCCACAATGCAGATGCGGGCAATGGCGGTTGCCAGCGCCTCAACGGTATAGTGCTGAGATGATTCGACGTACTCGATGATCTGCTTGGTGACGGAGCGGTAGTTGACGCAATCCTCGATGTTGTCTGATCGCCCGGCCTCTTCCATGTTGGTATACAGCACCAGATTGATCAGAATGTCCTGCTTTTTCTCCCGCTCCCAGTCATTGATGCCGACGATCCCGCGTAACAGCAGGTCTTTGATGACAATCTTGTCACGGTCAGGCAAGGTGTGCTCCCCCGCAGGTCAGTGTCAGGCCGACGGCCTCCCGCCTATAGTGTACAGCGTCTCAGGCAGGATGCAACAGGACGGAACGAGGGCCGGGCAGGTGCAGACCGGAGTCAGTGCCAGGCCGGCCCCAGCAGACTCTCCCCGCTGTCGAGGGGGATCACCGCGCCGGTCAGCGAGTCGGAGCGGGCCATGAAGACGACCGCCTGCCCTGCCTCCTCAGGACTGCCGGTGCGCTGAAGCGGAAGGCTTTCGGCGATGCACTGCCAGTTCTCTTGGTGCGGGTCAGCGCCTTGGGTGGGCAGGGTCGGGCCAAGCACCAGCGCGTTCACCCGAATAGCAGGGGCCAGCTCGCGGGCTGTCTCACGGGTCAGGTGGATCAGCCCCGCCTTGCTGACGCCGTGATGGGCAAAGCCGCGCCATGCATACAGGCCGCTCAGGTCGGCGATGTTGACGATCAACGCCGGCTCGGTCGGCGGGCGGGGGGAGGCACGCATCAGCCGTGCGGCATGCTGGGTACACAGAAAGGGTGCCCGCAGATTGACCGCCATGACGCGATCCCATTGCTCGGCGGTGATGGACTCAAAGGGGGCACGTTCAAAGCTGGCCGCGCTGTTGACCAGCACATCCAGCCGCCCGAAGCGCTCCTCAACCGCCGCAAACAGCCGCTCGATGTGGGCCGGCTCAGCGAGGTCGGCTTGAAAAGAGGCCGCCTGCACCCCCCATGCCTCGATCTCTGCCGTCGTCCGCGCCGCCTCTGACGCTGAGCGCCCATAGTGGACGGCTGTATGGGCGCCTTCGCGGGCCAGGGCCAGCGCGATCCCCTTCCCTACCCGATGTGCTCCGCCGGTCACAAGGGCTACTCGGCCTTTCAGCTCCATGTGCCACCTCCTGCGGTGATATTGTAACCTCGTTCAAGGCCGCCGGCAGGCAATAAAGAAAAGTTCCGGCCCCCTTGAGCCAAGGGAAAGCACGCCCTCTCCGTTGGCTCAGGGGCAGGCCGGAACTGCCCGCCATTTGACGGCAAGCTTATTTTCCGATCATCCGGTAGAACTCTTCCCGCAGGTCGCGGTTGGTGCGGAACTCGCCGCGCTTGGCGGTGGTGACCATGTTCACCCCATGCTTCTTGACACCGCGCAGGGCCGCACAGCTATGCTGTCCCTCGACGACCACCATCACCCCGACCGGGTCAAGGGCCTCAACCAGCGCATCGGCGATCTCGTTGGTCATGCGCTCCTGCACCTGCAAACGGTGGGCGAACATGTCCACAATGCGCGGGATTTTGCTCAGGCCGACTACCTTGTGGCGGGGGATGTAGGCCACGTGCACCTTGCCGACAAAGGGGAGCATGTGATGTTCGCACATGGAGTTGTATTCGATGTTGCTGACGACTACCATCTCGCCTTCGCCGTATTCAACCTCGAACATAGCGCCGTTCAGGATAGTCTCAAGGTCCTGCGTGTAGCCGCGTAACAGCTCGCCGTACATGCGGGCGACACGCGCCGGCGTGCGGATCAAGCCGTCGCGCTCCGGGTCCTCGCCAACGCTGAGCAGGATGGTACGCACGGCGTCTTCGATGGCAGTGCGGGGGTCAATCAAGGTGAAGTCAGGGTGCTCAACGGCTGTCTCAGTCTGGGGACGGTGTCCGTTGCCATTCGAATGTTCGGTGACGGTGATGCTCATGGTATGCCTCATTCCTGTATCTTTGTACATGTTTTGTATAACCAGTGTATATTATAGAGCTTTTGCTGATATTTATCAACTATTTAGATGCTTATTATATAGATTGGTTCTGCCAGCCAGAACTTACCTCCTTCCCTGCCGCTTGTGTTTCAGCCGACCCTGCGCTAAAGTCTCCTCATGCGTATTGTGATGTTCTCGATCAACCCGCTCTTCCCGCGCCATGTGATGGGAGGTGCGCCCAAGCATCTCCAGAACATCGCCCTGCATCTGGGTCGTCTGGGGCATGAGGTCACCGTGCTGTGCACCCGCCCCCGCCACGGGGACGAAGCGCCTTTTGAGTGGGGCGCTGGTGTGCGCGTCCTGCCTGTCTTGCGCTTCAAACAGCCCTTCCCTCAACCGTATGAAGTCCCCGCTTACGACCTCGCCGCCGCTATACAGGACGTAGCCGACCATCTGGCGCAGGCCGACCGTTTCTACATGCACGACGGCGAGTTTCTGTTCCCGTATGTGTATCAGCACATCCCGACAGTTGTCTCCCTGCGTGACAACGTCTATCCGGAGACGATCCTCGGCGGCTTCCTGTTTCAGGGCGATGCGCTGATCCTGATCTCGGAGTATTCGCGGCAGTACTACCTGCACACTGCCGGACGTTTCCTGCCCGGCCTGTCGGAGCGGATGCATGTCATTTACAACGGCCTCGACTGGGAGCGCTTCAAACCTACCCCGCCTGCCCGCATCCTTGACCTGATTCCGGTTGACCCCGCCGCCCAAGCGATCATCCTGCACCCGCACCGCCCGGAAGAGAGCAAGGGCATCCGCCAAACTATCGCCGTGGTGGATTTGCTGGTTCACCGCTACAACATGCGCCATGTCAGGGCGCTTGTCCCCCGCTGGGTCGGCGCAGAGCTGGAGACTTTCTACGGGGAGGTCCAGCAGGAGATCGCCCGGCGCGGCCTGGCTGACCATTTCATCTTTCATGACTGGGTCCCGCAGGAGCTGATGCCTGAATACTACAGCTTGGGGCGGGTCATGCTGTCGCTGGGCAGTTTTCCGGAGGCGTTCGGCAATGCCGTATATGAGTCGCTGGGGTGCGGAACGCCCGTCGTGGTGGCGCGTGTCTCGACCCATCGCGAGATTTTGCCGGAGGAGCTGGTAGATAAAGTGGATTACGGCGATGTCGAAACAGCCGCCGCCCTGACTGCCGACATCATCGCCAGCGGGCGGCGCACCGCCCCCCAGACGCTGGATTATCTGCACACCCGCTATTCGATCCGCGCCCAACTGGAAGGCTATGCTCAGGTCATCCTGAATGCCAGCCGCCGAGAGCCGCTGGTGTACCGGCACACGCCGCTTGACGGGCAGACCCGTTTCGTGCTGGCGCCGTGGTGTTACCCCTCGGGGCGGGGCATCTACCATGACTTCCGGGCAGATTATCTTGCCGACCGCGCCCTGCTGGAGCTGTTGCGGGTTTGCCCGCCGGGGTTCACGCTGGCAGAGGCGGAAGCACACGGTGTGCCGCGCGACAGCGTGATGGAGTGGTACCGCGACGGGTATGTGGTGCCGCTCTAAGAGCTGGTTGCTTGTTTCGTTCGGTTATATCCAATAGTAGAGGAGGAGGAACAATATGAGACGAAGGCATATCTGGCTGGCTTCGCTGAGCCTGCTCGTGCTGGCGCTGGCACTGACGGCCTGCGGCACGGCTACCCCTGCCGTCACCGAAGCGCCGACTGAGCAGGCCGCCGAAGCGCCGACTGAGCAGGCCGCCACCATGGCAGGGCCGGTTCAGATCAGCGGCGAGATTCAAGTCAGCAATGCGCTGATCATTGATGTCTACTTCGTGGAGCGGTTTGTGATGCTCGAAGACCTGACCGGCTTCATCAACCGCGACTACGAGTACGAACAGCCGCTGGAGGCCCAGATTCTGGGGCCGGTCATGGTGGACGAGGAAGGCAAGTTTACCTATGTGCTCAACCTGCCTGCCATGCCGGTCAGCCCCAGCAACGATGTGGACAATGACAGCTTGGCTGAGACCGGTATACAGGTCTGGCAGGTCGTCATGAATGCCAACTACATTGATGACCCCTTCCTTGGCGACAATGAGACGGGCGGCTGGCAGGCCAACTACACCTCAGCCCGCATTGATGCCGAGAACAAGAACGAGATCATCGGCGGCAAAATCCTGATCTGGGCGCCTGACAACAATCAGGAGTTCCCCACCGGCTTTGGCGAGGACGGCCTGCTGTTCACCGAGGATGACCCGGTCGGGCCGGTGCCGGCAGGCTACTCGGTGATCGATCTGGATGCCACCCCGTTCAAGATCATCCGTGATCTGAACCCGGATGTCTATCTGTATGAGGGTGATATTGCCGTCAACGACTTCAGCGATATGACGTGGACAGAGGCCTTTGATGCGCTGTTCAACAAGGCATCGGTTGAGTACCCCTTCACGGAGTTGAAGGGCATTGACTGGCAGGCCCTCTACGATGAGTTCGCGCCGCGTATTGCCGAGGCGGAGGCGGCCAACGACGCGCAGGCTTACTATCTGGCCCTGCGTGATTTCTCATGGTCAATCCCGGACGGCCATGTCGGGCTGGTGGGTGATGACTTCGGCCTGTTCGATCAGGAAACCGCGGGCGGCTACGGCTTCGCCATCATCGGTCTGGACGATGGACGGATCATCGTCCATATTCTGGTGGACGGCGGGCCTGCGGCTGAGGCGGGCATTCAGCTTGGCGCGGAGATTCTGGAGTGGAACGGCCAGCCGATTGCCTCTGCGCTGGCAGAGGTCGTCCCGTGGTCCTCGCCCTTCTCCTCTGAGGAAGTCAAGCGTCTTCAGCAGTACCGCTATCTGTTGCGTGCCCCGCTCGGCACGGAAGCCGTTGTGACCTACCAGAATCCCGGTGCGGCCGCGCCCGCTGCCGCCACCCTGACGGCAGTGAGCGAACGGGAGAGCTTCACCCGTACCAGCTTCTACTACAACTTTGACGCGGTCGGCCTGCCGGTGCAGTATGAAATCCTGCCCAGCGGTTACGGCTATGTCAAGATCACCACGCTGGCCGACGACCTGAACCTGATCATCCGCATCTGGGAGCGGGCAGTGCAGGTCTTCATTGATAACCAAGTGCCGGGCATCATCATAGACCTGCGCCAGAACTCCGGCGGCAGTCCCATCGGCACGGCCATTGCCAGTTACTTCGTTCAGGAACGGATAGACGTAAGCCGCAGTTACTACTACAGCGAGGTGACCGGCCAGTTTGAGACGTTCGGGCCGCCTGACTACATTGAGCCGGACGATGAGCTGTATTACGACGGCAATCTGGCGGTGCTGGTCGGCCCGGCCTGCGCCAGTGCCTGCGAGGATGTGGCTTATGTGCTGAGCCTGCTCCCGCAGACGCGCGTGTTTGGCTTTTACGGCACGAACTCGATCTTTGGCGAGGTAGCCCGCGGTCAGTACGAACTGCCGGGTGACTACAGCTTCCAGATTCCAACTGGGTACTCGACCGATATGGAAGGCAATATCATCATCGAGGACGCGGGCGTCCAGCCGGATGTGCGCGTCCCGCTGACTGAGGAAACGGTGTTTGCTCAGTACCGCGATGGGCAGGATGTGGTACTGGACTTCGCTCAAGAAGTGCTGGATCAGCCGCTTGGCGCGGGCATCACACCCTCCGGGCCGCCGACGGTCCGCTCGGTGAGCGACTCGCAGGATGCCCTCCAAGCGGGGGCCTCGGCTTTGGAGGACCTGGCTCAGGAGAGCTACGACGAGACCTCGCAGGCCGGGCAGACTTATCTCTACACTGTGCCGCTCAGCACTTCGCGCGATCTGCTGTGGATTTACGGCTGGTGCACCGCTGATCAGGCCAGCTTCACCGACAACTGGTCCAAGATTCGACTCGCGTTCACTCTGGACGGGCAGGAAGTTCCGCTCGACAGCTTCGCTAAGTTTGAAGGCTCTCTACAGGGCCAGCAGTGCCGGTTCTACTATGTCCTGCTGAGCGGCTGGCCGGTCGGCGAGCATGTCCTGACGACGCAGGTGACGTTCACCGCGCCGCTCAACGACGGCTTCGCCGACTATCCGGCTGGCACGCACATCTACGAATATCATGTATACGTAGCGCGGTAGTCTGCATACGCCCTGCCCAGAGAGAGCATCTCTCTTGCTCCCCCGTTGTACCGACAGCGGGGGAGTTTTTTTGCAGGGACTGCAGTTTTACATGGGGGCAAACCGAAGTATCATCAGGGGAGGGAGCATACCCTGGTCTTCAGAAGGAAGTGTGCTGGAAGCCCTTACCTGAGAGGAGGATGCCTTGCCCCTTCTCCAAGCTGTTGATCTGAGCGCCCTGCTGGACTGTGATCGTCTGGTGTTTCTCAACCATCACGGCGACCCGGCCCGCCGCGCCGCGCCGTCAGCCTATCAGAGGCGGCTGATCGAACAGGGCAGGCAGTTTGAGCAGGAAGTAGTTGGCCGCTTCGAGGCGATCCGCCCGCACTACCCGTATGGCCGGCTCGAAGAGGGCTTCCGTTTGACGCTCGGCCTGATGCGCCGGGGGGTCAAGGCCATTTATCAGGGTGTTCTGCTGGACGGTGATCTTGCCGGCATCCCCGACCTGCTGGAGCGCGTCGAGGGGGAGTCGCGGCTGGGTCACTACTCCTACAGGCCGGCAGACATCAAGCTGGCGGCTGTGGCGACCGACGGCCACCGCCTTCAGGTGATGGCCTATATGGCCCTGCTGGAGGCCGTTCAGGGGGTGCGCCCGGAAGGCAAACTGCTGTTGCGCCTGCCCCCTGATCAGCGCGGCAGTGGGGGGCTGTTCCGTGAGGAGGCCGTTCAGTGGGACGGCGCGGCTTTTGCGGCGCGGCTGGCCGAAGTGCGTGCGCTGGCAGGCGGCAAAGAGCCGCGCCCCTTTTTCTCTAGCGTCTGCCGGGAGTGTGCATGGCGCGAGGTGTGTATCCCTATGATCGAGCAGTCGCAGGATGCCTCGCTCATTCCGGGCCTGCGGCGTGACGTATGGCATGCTCTGCACGAGCGCGGGCTTGGGACGCTGTCTGCGGTGGCCGCCTCTGCGCCTGAGGGGCTGATCGCCATCCGCGGGGTGGGCGGGAAGACCGCCCCGTATCTCGTCCGGCAGGCGCAGGCGCTGGTCAGCGGCCAGTCCGTCCTGACCGGCGCGGCGGTCAGCCTGCCCCGCTCCGACCCGGAGGTCTTCTTCGATGTGGAGAGCCTGCCCTCTGAGGGGCTGTTCTACCTGCTGGGGACGCTGATCGTCCGATCCGGGCAGGCCGTCTATGAGGCGGACATGGCCTCCGGCCTGTCGGATGAGCAACGCATATGGGAGTCGTTCCTCCAAAGGATGGACGCCCTGAGCGGCGCGGTCATTTACCATTACGGCACTTATGAACGGGCCGCCCTCAAGACGTTGGCTGGCCGTTACGGCGGGGCGGAGCAGGCCGGGCGCCTGCTGGAGCGCATGGTTGACCTAGAAAGGACGCTCAAGGACAGCGTCGTGCTCCCCCTGCGCAGTTACTCGCTCAAGGAAGTCGCGCCATGGCTGGGCTTCCGCTGGACGGGGGAGACTCAGACCGGCGGCGGCTCGATTGAGGAATACCTGAGCTGGCTGGAAGACGGGCAGGCTGAGCATCTGCAACACATCCTGAGGTACAATGAAGAAGATTGTCGTGCCGCGCTGGCCGTGCGCGACTGGCTGATCTCAGCGGCTGCGCCGCCAGCCGGATGACCCGTCCGCCGGAAGGTTGAGTCTGACGAGAGGTTCAAGAATGCGACGCTATTTTGGGCTGGTTGTGCTGGGTGTATGGACCCTGTTCTTGCTGGCGGCTTGTGCCCCTCAGCCGCCGCGTATTGTGTTTGCCTCTAACAGCGAGGGGGATTTCGCCATCTACTCCATGAACCCTGATGGGAGTGATGTCGTCCGCATCTCGGACGGCGGGACAGACGGCTACCCTGATCTTTCGCCCAACGGACGGCAGGTGGTCTTCACGTCCTACCGCGATGGGAACGGCGAGCTGTATATCGTGGACATTAACGGTCAGAACCTCACCCGCCTGACCGACGACCCCGCTGAGGACGTTGAGCCGGTCTGGTCGCCGGATGGCCGGCGGATCGCCTTCACCTCCGACCGGGACGGCGGGGATGATGACATCTACATTATCAACGTGGACGGCTCTAACCTGATCCGTTTGACGGATGACCCTGCCGATGACTTCCAGCCGGCCTGGTCGCCGGACGGGCGGCAGATCATCTTCGCTTCTGACCGCGACGGCAATGACGAACTGTACCTGATCAACGCAGACGGCAGTCAGCTTACCCGCCTGACCAACACCCCCTACCGCGAGGTCTCGCCGGCCTGGTCGCCCGACAGCACGCAGATCGCCTTTGTATCGGACAGGAATTACAACGACCATATCTACGTCCAGAGCATCGAGGCCCTGCTCAGCGGAGCGGGTGATGAACCCCGCCTTGTCAGCGGGGATGCGCCGGGCACCAACCTGATGCCGGGCTGGTCACCGGACGGCGAGTTGATCGTGTTCCAGTCCGGGCTGGGCGGAGACCGGTGGGAAATCTGCGTTGTCCATGCTGACGGATCAGAGTTGGTGGCCATCACCAATAACTACGCCCGTAACGTGCATCCGGCTTGGTCGCACTAAACGACAGCCGTTCAGGGCACGGCTTTGGGCAGGCCGTGCCCTTTCATCTCTCCTAAAAACTTGATCCTTTCCTTTCACGGTCTCAGCAGGAGGCACTGATGCGAAAAGAGGTTATCCTGATCACCGGCGCGGCAGGCGAGATGGGGCAGGCACTCATCATGCGGCTGGCCGAAGAGGGGAGGACCAACATCCTGGCGCTGGATGTCAACCCCATCCCGGATGCCGTCAAGGCACGTTGTCAGACGGCCATCATGGGGGACATTCTGGATGAGAAGTTGATCGCCCGTCTGGTCAGCGAGTATGCCATCCCCCTGATCTTCCATTTAGCGGCCCTGCTCTCTACGCGGGCTGAGTTCACGCCGGAGGCCGCCCATCGGGTCAACGTGGACGGGACGCTGGCCCTGCTTCAGATGGCGGTCGAGCAGTCAAGCTGGCTGGGGCGGCCTGTGAAGTTCATGTTCCCCAGCTCGGTGGCCGCCTACGGCCTGCCCGATCTGGAGACCAAGGCGAAGGCAGGCGCTGTCCGGGAGTGGGAATGGAACATGCCTACTACCATGTACGGCTGTAACAAGCTCTATTGCGAACAGTTGGGGCGCTACTATGCCCGCCACTACCGCCAGCTTGCCGCTGATCCTCAGCATCACGGCGTGGATTTCCGCTCGATCCGCTTCCCCGGCCTGATCAGTGCCTTCACCGTCCCGACCGGCGGCACGAGCGACTATGGTCCGGAGATGCTCCATCATGCCGCGCAGGGCAAGCCCTATGCCTGCTTCGTGCGGGAGGATACGCGCATGCCCTTTATGGCCATGCCGGATGCGATCAAAGCCCTGATCGAGCTGGAACGCACCCCGCGTGAGAAGCTCTCTACGCTGGTCTATAATGTGACCAGCTTTAACCCATCGGCAGGCGAGATTCGGGACAGGGTGCTGAAAGCCTTCCCTCAGGCCGTCATCACCTTCCAGCCCGATCTGAAGCGGCAGGCCATTGTGGATAGCTGGCCGTTGGATCAGGATGACAGCCGCGCCCGCCGTGACTGGGGCTGGCAACCGGACTATGATCAGGAGCGTGCCTTTGAGGAATACCTGATCCCGAACATCAGCCGGCGGTACGCGCAGTCAACCTAGCGTCAGCCGCCGCCCGCCTGAAAAATATAGACCTTCCCCCCTGCCGCTTCCCTTTGGGTGGTGGTACAATGCCTTTTGTGTTTGACCCGTCCAGGGAGTGCATTCGCCAGAGGCAAGAGCAGTATGAATCTTGATCCGCAGGACCTGCCCAAAGTGCTTCAGTTGTATCTGGAGATCAGCCAGTACCCTACCTTGGCTCCACGCATCCGGCAACGGATGCGCGAAGAGATATTCAACCGGGGGGTGGTCACCCAGCAGGAGTTCGAGCAGGAAGTCCATGATAAGGCCATCCATTCGCAGGAACGGGAGGGGCTGGTCAACCCTTTTGAACAGGAGCCGCCGGAGGTCTGGCAGGCCCGCACTGAGCAGATTCGCAACCACTTGACGGACTTCTACTTTGCCTACAACCTGCCCCATGACCTGTTCAAGCAGATCGTGCAGGAGGTGGTCTCCCAGCGTGCGCCTAACCACGAAGTCATCTTGACCTTCAACCCGGAGCTGGCTCCATGGGACCTGCTGTTTGCACAGGGCGAGGCTTACGAGAACTACCCGCCGGAGAAACGCGCCCAAATTCAGCATCACCTGCGCGAGATCATCGTGGTGCTGATCAAGTCCATGATCTCCGATCAGTTGGCCTTCGTGCGGGTAGCCCGCGAGTATTTCACCGTCAAAGACCTCAAAGACATCAAGGAGCACCGCATCGGGCGCGGCAAGATCGGCGGCAAGGCGGCTGGTATGCTGCTGGCCTACAAAATCCTCCAGCGGCATGGCCGGGCGCACGGCGTTGACACCGACCGCATTACCATCCCGGCCTCCTACTTTCTGGGGTCGGATGTGTTCTACGACTTCCACTCTGAGAACGACCTGTTCCGCTTCATGAATCAGAAGTACAAGAGGCCGGAGCAAATGAAGGCCGATTATCCGCTGGCCTACAATGCCTACCTCAACAGCAAACTGCCTGACTACGTTCAATGGCGGCTGAGCGAACTGCTGGAGGAGGTAGGCAAGTCGCCGCTGATCGTCCGCTCATCCAGCCTGCTGGAGGATAACTTTAACACCTCCTTTGCCGGCAAGTACGACAGCTTCTTCCTGCCCAATCAAGGGACGCCGGAGGAGAACCTGCGTGCGCTCAACAACGCCATCGTGCGGGTGTATGCCAGCGTGATCCGGCCTGAGGCGCTGATCTACCGCGAGCAGATGGGCCTGACCGACTACGATGAGCGGATGGCTGTGTTGATCCAGAGGGTGGAAGGCCAGCGCTATGGACGGTATTTCTTCCCTGCCCTGTCAGGAGTGGGCTTCAGCCACAACCCCCACCGCTGGAATCGGCGTATCCGGCGCGAGGACGGCCTGCTGAGGATGGTGACCGGTTTGGGGACGCGGGCTGTGGACCGTGTCGCCAGCGACTATCCGCGCATGGTGGCGCTCAGCCATCCTGCCCTGCGCCCGGAACGCCGGGCCAGCATGGTACGGCGCTACTCCCAGCGTCTGATGGATGTGATCGATCTAGAAGAGAATGCCTTCAAGACCCTGCCGGTGAATGAAGTGCTGGATATCAATTATCCGGCGCTGGGCGCCATTGTCTCACTCGAACGGGACGGCTATGTCCTTCCGATGACTCACCGCCCGCTGACCCTCGACCCTGCTCAAATGGTGGTGACATTTGACCAGCTCCTTGAGCAGGAACAGTTCATCGGGCTGTTGCGCGGGATGTTGAGCACGTTGGAAGAAGCCTATGGGCGTCCGGTGGATATCGAGTACGCGGCTGAGGTGCTGAACGTCTATCCCAAAGTCCAGATCAGGCTGGCGCTTTTGCAGTGCCGTGCCCTCAGCCAGCGGCAGGCCGGCGAGCAGTGCGAAATAGACTTGAACGCCATTCCAGCACAGGATATTCTGTTCACGGCTGTTGAGCAGGTGCCCGACGGCTGTGTGGAGAACATCCGCTATATAGTCTATGTGGACCCGCGTGCCTACGCCCACATTCCGGAGCCGCATACCCGCCTTGAGATTGGTCAGGTAGTCGGGCGGCTGAATCAGGCGCTGGCAGGCGAGCGGTTTATCCTGATGGGGCCGGGGCGCTGGGGAACATCCAATATCCAGCTTGGCGTCAAAGTCAGCTATGCGGATATTTACAACACCAAAGTCCTGATCGAGGTGGCTTACACTGAGGAAGGCAGTACGCCGGAAGTCTCCTACGGGACGCACTTCTTCCAGGACCTTGTGGAGGCCAACATCTACCCGTTGCCGCTCTACCCGGATGACCCGGCCACCATCTATCGGGAGAGCTTCTTTAGCGATGCGCCCAACATCTTGGCCGAACTGCTTCCGGCTGATGAGCGCTACATGCCCTATATCAAAGTCATTGACATTCCGGCAGTGACCGGGGGCCGCCTGCTGACGATTGCCATGAACAGCGAGCAGGATAAAGCCGCCGGCTATCTGGTCAACGGCACAGCCGGCTGAGGAACTGATTCACCCGTAGGAAAGGTCTGCATCTATGCGTGTCTCGACCATCATCTCAATCGGCCTGCTGATTCTGGCGCTGGTCTTTGCTGTGCTGGGATTTCTCAACGCGCCCAACAGCGAAATCTCGCCGGCGGCCATCGCAACCTTTATGTTCACTTCGGCGGCGCTGTTCGGCATTCTCGCTGTGCGGGGGCTTCGGCGGCAGGAGACATGGCAGCGCTTTCTGGGGGTGGCCGCCGCGACTGCCGCGCTCTACATGGTAGCGATGGCCGTCTTGTTCTTTCAGGTGCTGAACTCGGTTGTGATGCCCTCGTTCTAGGTGAGGGGACGGTACGTGCCGCTCCCTCACCAGGGCAGTTCCTGCCCGTCCCACTGAAGGAAGCGCCCGCTGTCTGCCGGCCTCAGGCCGTCTATGACGGCCAGCATCCCCCGCACCGATTCCGCCGGCTCAAGCGGCGCTCCTCTGCCGCCCATATCCGTCTTGACCCAGCCGGGGTGCAGGGTCACAACGACGATGCCGTCCCCTCTCAGGTCAAACGACAGCAGGCGGGTGATCATATTCAGGGCCGCCTTGCTGGCCGAGTAGCCGTACTCACTGCCGCCGCGTTTGCGCCCAATTGACCCCATCTCGGATGACACGTTGGCGACCCGTGGGGCGTTCCCCTTCCTCAGCAGATCGAGAAACTCACGCACGACGACCAACGGCCCCACCGAGTTAACGCGGAAGACCTCCAGCATCTGGTTTGCATTAAAGGTGGTCAGCCCGTCCCTGCCCTTCCAGTAGATGCCTGCGTTGTTGATCAGCACATCCAGCCCGTCGGTCTGGGCGCGGACCGCCTTGCACGCATCGCGGATGGATTGCTCATCGGCGACATCCATCGCTGTCACCGTCAGGCGGTCAGGGCCGCCCAGCCCTCTGAGATGATCAGCCCGCTCCGGGTCGCGGCAGGCCGCAAAGACGCGGTCGCCGCGCCCAAGACACTGCCGTACCAGCTCCAGCCCGATCCCCCGATTGGCGCCCGTGATCAAGACTCGTCTCATGTCTGCTCCTGTTTTCCCAGCAGAGGATGATGTTATCAGTCGGCTCCATTTTGCCTTGCTTTGGCTGACCTGCCAACCTTTTCG
>Ga0129299_1000349_pt1 | contig 28824 bp, 21 predicted proteins | sample ConPoolayeCmetaG_FD_94477 | JGI IMG/M metagenome (GOLD analysis project Ga0129299, IMG submission 94477) | Hot spring microbial mat communities from California, USA to study Microbial Dark Matter (Phase II) - Cone Pool mat layer C metaG ...
GCTCATCAATGTGACAGGCGTTCCGTTGCTATTCAGCTTTGGCCGCGGCTGCCATGGCGCATACATTGGCTGGATTCACGTTGGGCAACATGGCCTCGTGGCTTGGCCCGATGATGATGCGCTCATTGAAGGTGCGACGCAGGTGCTGCACGGCAGTGGTTACCTCTGCGGGCGCGCCATTTACCAGCAAATCCTGTGTATCAACGCCGCCCATGAACACCACACGCGTGCCAAACCGCTGCGCCAGCGTTTCAGGTTCCATGCCAGCTGCTGCTGTCTGCATGGGGTGCAGGCAATCCACGCCGGCCGTGATCAAATCGTCAATGATTTCGCTGATGCCGCCGCAACAATGCAGCACGCATGCAAGCCCGTGTTGATGCGCCTGTGCGGCAAAACGGCCAATCCATGGCAGGAACATGTCGCGGAACACCGCCGGCGACATCAACAACCCGTTTTGGGTGCCAAAATCATTGCCGAAAAACAGCGCGTCAACGCGATCGCCAGCGGCGGCAAAAAACTGCTCATTCGCTTCATAATAGAAGCCGCAAATTCTGTCCAGCGCAGCGCGCACGATATCTGGCTCAATCAGCAGCAAGGTGAGCAGTTCTTCTGTGCCAAACAAGTAGCACAGATCATGAAAAAACGGCGCCCAAAAGCCACTCAAGCGGTAATATGGCCCGCAGGCATCAAGCAGCGCGCGTGTCTCGCTGAAATCAAGATACTGCGGATCGGGAAACGGCACCCGCGCGACATCTGCCAAGGTTGATGTGTCGGACAGCAGCCCTTTGCCGGACAAGCCGTGCGGATTGACATCGCGCCACGGGCGCATGCCCAGCCCCTGCGGATGACGATAGGTTGAGGCGCACTGCTGGGGCGTGATCCAACGCACGTCGTCGCACAGCGCGCGCTGGATGTCTTCCAGTGACGTGGTGCCAAGCACGGCGTGTAGTTTGTCCTGTGTGTCCTGCGGCGGCTTGCCTAGCCAGAACGCGCAGCGCCCGCCCGCGTCTCCGGCAATCAACGCGCGCACATGCTCGCGGGGCGTCATCGTATAGCTCCTTTGGCGCCGTGCAGCAAGGCATCCACCTTGTCGCGCCGGTGATAGGATGGAATGGTGTCAGGTTTTGTCGTAGACAGCGCCGCCGCCGCATGGGCAAACCGCATGGCGTCCATCATCTCCATGCCTTCACACAACCCCACGGCCAAGCCGGCCGTGAAGGCATCGCCCGCACCGACCGTATCTACCACATCAACATGCCACGTCGGCACGGGCCGCGCTTCCCCGGCTGTTTCATCCAGCCAAAGGCAGCCCGCTGCGCCCGTCGTGGTAACGACATGGCGGCATCCCAGCGCGCGCAGGCGCTGCATCGCTGCATGAAGATCGCCGCCCGGCATGCCCGCGCACACCAGCGTTTCTGTCTCGTTGGGAGTAATGATGTCCACACAGGACAAATCCTGGTCTGAAAGATCATGCGCCGGCGCGGGATTCAGAATGGTACGCGCGCCGCAGGCCTTGCCCAGCCGCATGGCCGCCAGCGCCGTTTCAAGACGAATTTCAAGTTGTGCCACCACGACTGCTGCGTTTTCAAAATGCGCGCGGCGTGCTTCCAGATCGGCCGGAGACAATGCGTTGTTTGCACCCAGATCAACCGCAATCAAATTGTGCCCCTCGGCATCAACAATGATGAAGCCCACGCCCGTCGGCAGCACGGCATGGCGGATCACGCCGTTGGTGTTGACGCCCTCTTCCTGCATGAGGTTCATCAGCGCGTCCCCATAGGTATCCGTGCCCACGCACGCAATGAAGGCGGTTTGAGCCCCTAGCCGCGCAGCCTGCACAGCTTGGTTGGAGCCCTTGCCGCCATGCACCGCGCGGAATGAATGGCCAATTACTGTTTCGCCTTTGCCCGGCAAGCGCGGCGTTTGCATCACCAAGCCGGTAGCATAACTGCCGGCGACGAGAATGGATGAAGCGTATGCCATTGCAGAACCATCATGAAGACATTAACCTGTGTAGCTTAAATCACGTTTGTTCCAGTGTAGCAAAACAGGCCAGATTTGTCTATAGGAAGACCGCACCTAGATGCGGCGATTAGCTTTGGAGAGTGCATGCCCCGCTGCGCGCACTCCAAAGCTCCAAAGCTGGTCGCCGGATCTAGGCTGTGCCGCGTGCTTCTGTTTTCTGCGTGAAAATGCTATACTAGACGTGCTGGCGTTCGCGAGTTCCGCGCAGTGGGCGCAGACGCAATGAACAGCATCACTTAACACAAGGATGAAACGTATGAACAAGGTATTCGCGCTGTTGTGCAGCGGAGCGCTGGTGACAAGCCTGCAGGCGGCGAAAGTGAACGACACAACAGAAACAGCGCCGCCGGCAGCGAAGGAAGCGGCCGCGCCCGGCACGGCCGAGCCGGCGGGCGTTGACATGAGCAAAGTCAGCTATGCCATCGGCTTCAAGACCGGCCAAGGCATGAAACAGCAAGGGGTGGAACTGGTCAAAGAAGAGTATCTCAAAGGCTTTGCCGACGGCCAGGCAGAGAAGGAGTCAGCCATTGCCGAAGAGGAGATGGAACAACTGCTGCAGGACTTTCAAATGCAGATGATGATGAAGATGCAGGCCAAGCGGCAGGCCGCCAGCGCGCAAAATATTGCGGACGGCAAAAAGTTCCTTGAAGAAAATGCCAAACAAGAAGGCTGGAAGACGACGGAAAGCGGCCTGCAGTACAAAGTCATTACAGAAGGCACAGGCCCCAAGCCGAAGGCCACGGACACAGTGGAAGTGCACTATCGCGGCACACTGATTGACGGCAAGGAATTTGACAGTTCTTACAAGCGTGGCAAGCCGGCGACGTTCCCGCTCAACGGCGTGATCAAAGGCTGGACGGAAGCGTTGCAGATGATGCCAGTGGGCTCGAAGTGGCAGATTGTGCTGCCGCCGGAGCTGGCGTATGGCGAGCGGGGCGCGGGGCAAGACATCGGGCCGAACGCGGTGCTGCGGTTTGAGGTGGAGTTGCTGGGCATTAAGTAGATGACGTCAGATTAACGAATAACGACGCCAGTAGTGAAGGGTGGCATGGCGAGCAGACTGGCGTTAATGTTGTCAAAGCCGATGATGGAAACATCGGCGGCGCAGTTCAAGCCAAGGGCGCGGGCAGACTGCAGGGCGCCGATGGCGAGTTCATCATTGGCGCAAAACAGGGCGGTGAGGCGTGGCGTGCGCCGCAGAAGCAGCCGGGCGGCGCGTTGCTGCTGCAGGCTACGCCCTAGATGCGGCGGCTGGGAGGGCCGCGGTCCCGGCGGCCTTAAGCGCGCGGGGAACAAGGGCAGCGAGGCCGCTGCCCCTCCACGCCTAAGTCGCTAGTCGCCGGTTTTAGGACGCAAAGTAAATTGACAGTATGCGGTGCATTCTGCTACAATTAATGCATGACACACGCATTCTGGAAAGAAGACTGGGACGCGGCGCGCGCGCATCTGGCCGCATGGTGGCGGCACGAAGGACCGGCTTTTTCGATCATGGCCCCGAAAGATACGCCATGGGAAGACGTGCCGCCGCCCGCGTATGAGTTGCGGTTCTGCCAGCCCAATGCGCCGCGCATCCCGCTGCCGCCCCGCGCGCCCGCCGCGACACCGCGCCCGTATGAAGAGTTGTGGACTGATGCGCAGCTGCGCGTGACAGCGGCCGAATTTCTCATGGCGCACACCTGGTATGGCGGCGAAGCGTTTCCCTATTTCGATCCGCATTTCGGCCCGTGCAATCTGGCATCATTTGTGGGCGCCACGCCGGTGTTTGAAGAAGACTCAGTCTGGTATGCACCCGTCATGCAGGATTTGAGCAGCGCGCCGCCGTTGCGGTTTGATCCGGACAACCCATGGTGGCGTGCACAGCTGGCCGTGGTGGCACATGGTGCGGCGTCTGCGCGCGGCCGCTACCTCGTAGCCTTTCCTGATGTCATCGAAAATGTTGACATTCTTGCGGCGTTGCGCGGCACGACGGAGATTTTGACCGACATGGCACTCGAGCCGGAAGCGGTGTTGCGTCGCGTGGCCGAGCTTAATACCGTGTATCATGAAGCCTTTTCCCGCCTGCAGCCGTTCATACAAGATGCGCACGGCGGCAATTGTGTGAGTGTCTTTGATCTTTGGGGCCCCGGCCGCACCATCAAAGTTCAATGCGACCTCTCCGCCATGTTCTCGCCGCGCATGTTTGAGGAACTCGTGCTGCCAGGCCTGGTTGAGCAGTGCAGCCGCTACGACTATGTGCTGTATCATCTTGACGGCAGCCAGGCGCTGCAGCATCTTGATCTGCTCTTGTCATTGGAATGTATTGATGCGATTGAATGGACGCCGGAGCCGGGCGCGCCGTGGGGCGGCTCGCCACGCTGGTATGATCTGTACCGGAAAATTCTTGCCGCGGGCAAAAGTGTGCAAGCCGTGTTTGTACAGCTCGAGGAAGCCGAGCCGTTGATCAACGCCGTGGGGGCAGCGGGCATGTTTCTGATGTTGCGCGCGCCGGATGAAACAACTGGGCGGCGCGTGTTGGAGCAGCTTTCGCAGCATTACCGTTAATTGCTCACGCGCGGCACGATTTCAATCAGCAAAAACTGTCGTTTGCACACGACAGAAACTGTTGAATGAACGTAGAGGCGGCATCCTGCCGCCTGGGAGTTCTACATTTGGCAATTGCGAATTGCCGGCAAGTTTCAATCAACAAAAACCGTCATTTGCACACGACACTTTATGTAGATTGACCGCGATGTACCCGTTGTTCTTCAAATTGTAATTTGTAATTAGCGAATCTTATACGCGCTTACGGCAGCGGCGTGTGCGTGCCCGCCGTTGAAAAACCTGCGCACAAAGCGTATAATGCTCATATGCCAGTGTTCCGAGTATTACTCGACAAACTGCCTGCGCCCGGCGAGACGTGTTGCGCGCCGCCTGAGCAGGCGCGGCATCTGGTGCGCGTGCGCCGCATGACACGGCATGATCATCTTGAATGTCTTGACCGTTCGGGGGCCGCGTGTGCCGCGGAAGTGATCGAGCTGAGCCGTGACGGGGTTACCTTCCGGCTGGTCGGCGCGCCGCGGGCGGCGGTGGCACTGCCGCGGGTGCGAGTCTGCATCAGTGTGTTGCCGGAAGATGTGTTCGATGTCGTGCTGCAAAAATGCACGGAACTTGGTGCGGCAGAGTGCCAGCCGATCTTGTGTGAATACAGCGTGGCGCGCGTGCGCGCGGGTGATGCGGCGCGCAAATGCGCGCGCTGGCAACGCATCTGCGACGAAGCGGCGATACAGTCGGGCAGCGCGCCGATGCGCGTCCTGCCGCCCGTGCCGGCGAGTGCTGTGTGGCCCGTGGCGGCGCCGCTGAAGCTGCTGGCGGATCAGACTGGTGCCTGGCTGCCACTCACACCGCCGCGTGCCGCATTCATCATGCTGGCCATCGGGCCGGAAGCAGGCTTTTCGGCGCAGGAACGCGCCATGGCGGTGCAGCATGGCTGGCGTCCCATGCGTCTTAGTGTGCATACGTTGCGCGCGGAAACGGCCGCCATGGCGGCGTGTGCGCGCCTCATCATCCCTGCTGTGGAGGTGCCATGTCCATCTCAATAGTTGCGCCGCTTGACCGCGCGTTCAAACGCACGGGTGCTGTGCTGTTCCAGCCGTTTGATTTGGGCAAATGGTTTGTGATCGGCTTCACGGCGTTTCTGGCCGTGTTTGGCCGCGGCGGAGGCGGAGGAATTTCGTTCCACTGGCGCGAGAAGTATGTTACCAATGAGCAGATGCGGCGCGTGGTTGAGCGGGCCATAACGTATGTGGAAACACATCTGCTTTTGATAGTTGTCAGTGTTGTCTGCGCGCTGCTGACGATGGCGGCGCTGGCCGCGCTGCTGTACTGGCTGAGCAGCCGCGGCATGTTCATGTTTTTGGACAACGTGGTGCAGAACCGGGCTGAGGTGAAACTGCCCTGGCGGCAGTATGCCGCGCGTGCCAATAGTCTGTTCATAGTGTGTTACAGCATGTGGCTGGCCGGATTTGTGGTTGGTCTTGCATGCACTGTGGCCGGCGTGGTGATCGCCTGGCCGGACATCACGGCGTGGACGTTTGGCAAGGCGGCCAGGCTGGCAGTGTTAACTACACTGCCACCCGCTGTTGGAGTGAATATCGCCGTGTTGTTCTTCAACAACATGCTGGATGATTTTGTTGTACCGATCATGTACCGGCATAATCTGCGCGCGTGGCCCGCGCTGGGGGTGTTTGTGCGCCAGATCGTACGCGGGCATGTCGGGCTGTTTGTGCTGTTCTACATCTTTTTCATTTTCCTTGGCGTGGCGGCTTTTGTACTGATGGTGCTGGCAGGCTTGTTGACGTGCTGCTGCGGCTGTTGTTTGATGTCACTGCCCTACATTGGCACGGTGGTCACGTTGCCGCTGTGGGTTTTCTTTCGCTGTTACACGGTGTATTTTCTCGGTCAGTTCGGGCCGGAGTGGCAGCTGTTGCCTGACGAGAACGCCTAGCAGAATGCCATGCCGCGCGGCTCGTTTGTCCATCTGCATGTGCGGTCTGAGTACTCGCTGCTGCGCAGCACCTTGCGGCTGCGTGCACTGGTGCAACGCGCCGCTGACAACGGCATGCAGGCCGTCGCGTTGACGGACTACATGAACCTGCACGGGTTGATTCCGTTTTACGACGCCTGCTACCGCCAGGGCATCAAGCCGATTGTGGGAGCCGAACTGGCCGTCGCGCCGGTCGCGCCGCTCGTCAACGTTGATCCGCACGCGCCGGCCGCATTCGAGCTGGTAGTATTGGCGGAAGACCTGCGCGGTTATGAACGTCTGTGCGAGCTGCTCACGCGCGCGCACCTGCAGAGCGGCCCGGCGCAGGGCATCGTGCAGACGGCCTGGCTGCAGGAGCTGGCGGGCCACTGGATTATGTTGTCCGGCGGGCGCGACGGCGAGCTCTTTCAAGCCCTGCGCAACGGCAATCCCCGCCAGGCGCGCGACGTCGCACAGTGGCTTGCGCATGCGGCCGGCCCGGGCAAATTTTTTATTGAGTTGCAGTGGCATCAATTACCGGATGAACGCACCGTCTTGCCGCAATTAATGGAGCTGGCGCGGCAGATTAATATACCCGTAGTCGCCACAAATCAGTGTTTGTACGAGACCGCGAATGACGCGCCGGGCCATGAGGTGCTGCGGCGGATCGAACGCGGTACGCCGGTGGCTAGCGAAGACGAACTCACACCCGCCTCGGCGCAATTTTATTTTCGCACAGCTGATGAAATGGCCGCGTTGTTCCGCAACGCGCCGGAAGCACTTCAGAATACCGTCGCCATCGCCGACCGCTGCGCCGTGGAACTACCGCTGGGCACGGCTTTACACATGCCGCAGATCAGTTTGCCGGAAGGGGTAACGGCGCGGGCGTTTCTAGAAACCAAGTGCCGTGAGGGGCTTGTGCGGCGGTTCCCAGATTGGGTGATGCCTGAGGCACCCACAGCGCGCCCGCTGACCAAGAAAAAACGCAGGGAAATCGAAAAACGTCTGGCCCGTGAAATTGAAACTATTTGCCAGATGGGATTTGTAAGCTATTTTGCGATTGTTGCAGATTTTGTCAATTATGCCAAACAGCAGGGCATTCCAGTTGGCCCGGGACGCGGCTCCGCGGCGGGTAGTCTGGTGAGTTTTCTGCTGGGCATTACCGATATTGACCCTTTAGAATATGATTTGCTGTTTGAGCGCTTCCTCAACCCGGCGCGCAAGAAAATGCCTGATATTGACATAGATTTCTGCGAGCGGCGGCGCGGCGAGGTGCTGCGCTATGTGCGCGAAAAATATGGCCGTGAACACGTCGCGCAAATCGCTACGTTCAGCACGTTGCGCTACAAGGCCGCCGTGCGTGATGTGGCGCGCGTGCTGGGCATGCCTGATGCCAAAGCCGACAAGCTGTGTGCGCTCCTGGCGGAATTCGAGCGCGCTCACACAGGCTCGCGCTTCAGTTTGATCGCCCAAGCGCTCAATAGTTGTGACCCGCTGCGCGAAGAATACTTGCGCGACCGCCATGCCAAGCGCGTGCTCGACTTGGCGCGCATGATTGAGGATTTGCCGCGTAATCTTTCCACACATGCTGCTGGTGTCGTCATCGCGCCCCAGCCACTGCGCACACTCCTGCCGCTTACCAGCACCGGGCCGGATGAAATCCTGACGCAGTTCGACATGCATGCCGTGGAGCGCATGGGGCTGCTTAAAATTGACTTGCTGGGGCTGACCACGCTGACGGTCATTGACGATACGCGCGCATTGATCGCCGCCACGCGCGGCGTGCAGCTCGACCTCCACGCGCTGCCGCTGGATGATGCCGCCACATATGCCACGTTGCAGCGCGGCGATGTGCTGGGCGTGTTTCAACTTGAAACCAGCGCCGGTATGCGCCGCCTCGTCATGGCACTGCGTGTGTCCTCGTTCAATGATCTTATCGCCGTGCTGGCGCTCTACCGCCCGGGCGCGATGCACGCCGCCGACAGCTACATCGCGCGCAAACACGGGCGCGAAGTGGTAACCTTCCCACATCCAAAACTTGCGCCGGTGCTTAAGGACACGTTCGGCATCTTTCTCTATCAGGAACAAGTCATGCAGGCGCTGCATGTGCTGGCGGGGTATTCGCTGGCCGAGGCGGATTCGTTCCGCCAAATGATGTCGAAAAAATTAACAGAGCAAGTGCAGCACGAGCGCACACGCTTCCTCGCCCGTGCCAGCGGGAAGAACATTCCGCATGATGACGCCGCGCGGCTGTTTGATGAGCTTGCGCGCTTTGCCAATTACGGCTTCAATAAATCACATGCCGCCGCCTATGCCGTCGTCGCGTATTGGACGGCGTATCTTAAGACGCACTATCCGGCTGAGTTTTACGCGGCGCTGCTCAATACCAAATCGGACCTGGCACAGTGCCAGCACGCCTGCCGCGCCGCCGGGATACGCGTGCTGCCGCCCGACATCAACCGCAGCGGCGCCGCCTTTACCGTAGAGCGCATGGAGGACGGCAGCTGGGCGATCCGCTATAGTTTGGAAGCGGTGAAAAATGTCGGCCCGGGCGGCGCGGCGGAACTGTTGCGCGAACGCACGGACAACGGGCCGTTTCAATCGGTGGATGAACTCTGCCGGCGTGTCAATCACCGCGTGGTAACACGCAAGACAATCGACAGCCTGGTAAAAGCCGGGGCCTGCGATTGCTTTGGCCAGCCGCGCCAGTTGATGTGTCTGTTGGTGGATGACGCCACGGCGTCATGGGAGCGGGCCGGCGAGTCGGCGCTGCAACGCTCGTTTTTTGACGCCTTTGACACGCCGGGGCACGCGCAGCGCCCGGCGCGCACGCGCCTGGACGCCGTGGGCGAATGGGAGCCCGCCGTGCGCCTTGCCTTTGAGAAGGAGATGCTGGGGATTTATCTCACCGGCCATCCGCTGGACGATTTCGCCGCCACGTGGCGCGCGCTGGCCAGCGCCGATGCCCGTGCCGCCGGCTACCGCGCCGAACGCGATGATGAAGAGACTGGCATTCTGCAGGAACAGTCTGGCATGGTGATCATGGGCGGCTTGCTGCTGGGCGCGGATTACCGCATGAGCAAAAAAGGCCGCATGTACGGCGTGATCACACTGGAGGACTTCTATGGCACGTTTGAAGCCCTGCTGTGGAGCGAGCTGGTGGAGCAATTCCGCGCCCGGCTGGCGCCCGGCCAAATCTGGTTTCTCAAAGGAACGCTGAAGAGCTCATTTGGGAAAACATCACTGGCTGCCGAAGGGCTTGTACCTGCGGCTGAGGCCTTGCGCACGTGGCCGCAGCGCCTGCGCATTACTGTCGCCGAGGAACGCGCCACGCCGGAACATCTGCGCGCCTTGGCGGCGCTGCTCCGCGAACATGCAGGGGCGACGCGCGTCGAGCTGGCCGTACAACGCCGCGCTGCGGATGAGCTTGTTGTGGTTGACACCAAAGGCGTGGCGGTAGCCCTGACAGAAGCGTTGTTGCGCGAGGTTGAAACGCTGTGCGGCGAAGGCGCCGCGCGCGTGGCCGTGGGCTAAACTCTCTGCATGACAGCAGCTGCCGTGCGTATACGTCGCACGCTATGCCTGCCGGTGCATACGTGCTATAATGGTTAGGACGTAATAATCAAACGGAATGGACTCATGTGTATGAATAAAGTGATTGGTAGATGCATTCTTGGTAGTGTCGCGCTCGCTCAATGTGTGTGTGCGCTGCCGCCGGTTGTTGAGGTTGGCCCGGCGCAGATTGTTCCCGTCACTGGTGAGGCTGTGACGGCCGTCTGCCGCTTGGATGGCTCGCGCTCGTATGATCCGGACGGCACGATTACTTCGTATAGCTGGTGGTATCACAGTGCGGTGTATTCAACCGCGGTCGTGCTGGACGTGGCATTGCCCGTGGGTGTGCATGCGTTCTGGTTGGTGGCGCGCGACAATAGCGGTTCGTATGGCACGGGACTGGTGGCCGTCAGTGTCTGCCGCGGCTTGTTTCACGAAAGCTTTGAGACAAACACACTGGAATCCTGGGTTGTTGAACGTGGTGAGTGGGCCGTCGAAGACAGCACGCTCGTCCACACCGGAGCGCATGCTGATGCCTTGATCCGGTATGCGGGCGAAGGCACGGCGTCCTGGTCCAATTACACATGTGCGGCCACGTTTGTCCCTGCTGAGACTGGCACGGTGGGCTGCGCCGTGCGTGTGAAGGATGGCAGCAACTATTATCAATTTGCAATTCATGGCGCAACCAATTGTACCTTCGCGTGTGTGACGAACGGGGTGACCATTCCGCTGGCCACGGCGCTGCGTGCGTTCAGCGTCACGCAGGCATATACCGTCTACATCACGGCCACGGGCAGCATGTTCACGGTGCGCAGCGGCTGGCACAATCTGTTCAACCGCACGATTACCAACACGCTGATCGCGCGGGGGAGCGTGGCATTGCTGGCCGGCGGCGGGGCGCGGGGCGCCTTCTCGAATGTCTTCGCCGTCCAGCGCCCGCGGCCGATCCGTGTGGTGCCGGTGGGCGATTCGATCACGCACGGGCGCGGCACGTCACCGACAACGTTCTCATGGCGCTACCCGCTGCACCGTTTGTGTGTGGAAGCTGATTTTCCCGTGGATTTCATTGGTACCTATTCGACGGGCTTCAATGGCGATCCGCCATGGACGAATTTTCACGGCTGGGCCTTCGACCGCAATCACCAGGCCACGTGGGGCATCCGCCCCGAACAGGTTAGCAACGCCTTCGACGGCTATCTGCGCCAATATAGTGAGCCCGGCGATGTGATCATGTTTCTGCTGGGCACCAATGGTTCGGGCGAGTCCAATGCCATTCCACGCGCGGTGGACAGCCACCGGCGCATGATTGAAATCGCCCGGCGCTACAAGCCGCATGTGCTGATCATCCTGGGCGAGCCATTTCAGGAGTGGGACCCGTTTCCCGCCATGCGGACGGCCTATCGTGCGCTGGCGGACGACATGACACGCCCGTGGTCGCCGGTGGTCACTGTCAACCATGCATCGGGCTGGATTTCAAACCCAAACCTGCCGGGCACGCACACCGTTGACTGGGTGCATCCCAATCCCACAGGTGATTTCCGCCTGGCTTCGCTCTGGCTCTGGCCGTTGACGCACTGGGCCAGCCACGCTCTGTACGAAGCGCCCGCGCCGCAGTCGCCCTCCGTAATAATCAATAATGGCGATGCCTATACCGAGAATCCCACCGTCACCGTCGCATTTGCCGCCATAAATCCCACGCCCGACTGCATGCTAGTGTCTACGGTATCCAATTTTGCCGGCGCGGTATGGGAAGATTATACCACCAATCGCACGATGATTTTTTCTCCCACACTCGGCACCAAAACGGTTTATGCACGCTTTAACGCCGGCGGCCCCAGCTCTTCCGCAAGTGCTTCGATTGAACTTGTACCCGAGCCGCTCTGTGCTTGTGTGCTGGTGCTGGCATTATTCACTAGGTGTCAGGCTAGGAAAGAATACTTTGCACATCTGCAAAAAACACAATTCCAACGCGGAAAACGTTTATAAATAGGCGGAATTTTTGCAAAAATTGGTAATTTTCTTGAGCACCAACTGTAGGTGTCAGGCTAGGAAAGTATACTTTGCAATTATGCAAAAAGCAGTTTTTCACTACAGGTGTCAGGCTTGGAATTTCCTCTCTACAAGCTGACAAAACTCAAGTTACCATACAAATCCAAGTTTGTCAAGCAGCTCAATTTGCGCATCGGTTAATGGCTGCGCATTAGCGGCCAGGCCTTTGCGCAGAAGGCGCTGGCGCTCGACCCACGCGGCGAGGCGGGTGTCAGGGATACTGCCGCGCACGATATGCACGTGGTGGTATTGTGCGTAAAATGCGGCGAGGCGTTGATACATTTTGTTCCACTCATGATCGGCGTTCGAGGGGTCTTCGTGGGGTGACAGGCGGCGCGCAACGGCCAGTGCATGTGCGCTCACCGGAAGGCCATGTGTGATGGCGTGATCAATGGATGCCCGCGCATGACCAACCGCAGCAGATGAGACACCGCCGAACGTGCGGCCTATTTCTTCAAGCGTGAACTTGCCGGTGCAATAGCGTGCTGCCGCCCACAACAGCACGCGCCGGGCATCGCGCCAAGCGTGTTTGGGGTGTGCGGTAATGATTGCGTCCGGCCGGGTGTAAAACTCTTCACATACTGCGGCAACAACGCGCGGAAGATCACAAGCAGTGACCTCACGGCGCGCAGGCGCAGCAGCCTGGTCGTGCCGCCCTTCACACACCCGCCGTTTGATCGCATCTACAAACGTATCAGAACCGAGAATGCTTTTGGCCAACAGCTGCTTAAAGGGATCATTTTCAACCAAAAGACCCTCTTTGATAAACCGCGTACAGCGGGCGCGCTGCTCAGTCAATGTCGAACCAAACTGGGCCAGCAAAGCAGCTGTGTGCACAGGCCACGGGCAGCGTTCCAGACCAGCATACGCCCGGTAGGAACTCCACGGATAATCCCGCAACGCCCGCAAGCGTTGTAACAACGACGCGTTTCCCAGTCGCTTTGACCGTGCCGGATTGAGATGGATGTAGCGCAACAACTCCATGCCATACGCCTGTTGATCAACCACCACAGCTTTGTACCGGCCTTGAAACACATGGCCGACACGTTCATGAAGCTGATTGTAGCGCCGGACAAACGTCGTGAGCATGTCGTGCATGAACCGGCACAAGTTTGCCTCGCGCGTTTTCAACAACACATGAAAGTGGTTGCCCATCAACACATACGCATGAATCTCAACATCAAACTGCCTTGCGTACATGAAGAGCGTATCAAGAAACAAAATGTTGTCCGTATCGCTCACGAACACTTCCCGCTTCTCATTTCCGCGATTGTACACGTGATACCAAAGGTCTTGAGCTTCTATTCGTAAAGGCCGCGGCATAGAAGAATTTTTTTGTTGAGCACGTTAATTAACAAATTTTTTTGCACAATTGCAAAGTATACTTTCCTAGCCTGACACCTAGTTTTATCTCGACACGCTATGTTAAAAAAGTCCGATAAATGGCACTTTTTTGAAAAAAAAGTAAACAAAAGATCGAATTTTGCATAATTGCAAAGTATACTTTCCTAGCCTGACACCTCCACCTCCACCTCATTCTTCATCGTCATCGGGATACGGCTCCCAGAGCGTATCCTTGACGAGGCACAACAGGACAAGCAGCGGCGCGAGGCCGACGAGGGTGGCAGTGATGGGGCGCCCGGTGAGCAGCCACGTTACAAAACCTGCGACCGCACCCAGAACGATACCCAGCAGGATCGCGTTCATCCCCATGCGGCTGATGCGCCTTTTCACAACAACTCATCGTGTGAAGGCGCCGCGCTGGCCGCCGGCCAGAACGAGTCAATGTCCTGCAGCGAGAGGGCGTGAGCGCCGCGTTCAAGAATACCGGAATTTTCGGGCATATCGAGGGTGAAAACGGTTTTGTCCCAAGCCAACAAATCGAAGCAAAAGCGTTCCGTGCGGCCGCCGGGCGCGGCATAGGGGAGGAAGGCATCGTCGGCGAGGGCGGCGGCGACACGGTTGCGGTAGCGGGCGGTCGTGTCCGTGATGCGGGTGACACTGTCGGCAAACGGCGCCAGAATGAGCAGGCGGTCGTTGTGCAGCAGCGGCTCCCATTCGGACGGCAGGCGGAAGGAAGCCAGCGCTTTGGCGATGCACCAAATGATGCCGGCCGTGCCGGCGGCGAGTGTGCGCAGGCATTCGCGCTCCATGGGGGAATGGAAGCCGCTGACGATAGCGAGCGGGCAGTGGCGCAAGCGGCGCATGACTTGATACGTCTGCAGGATCATCACGCCGGGGCAGCGCACGGAGCAGAAGAGCGACAGCGTGCGCATCTGCAAGAGCGCGGCGTTGCCAGCCATGGATAGTTGAGCTGGGGCGTCTGCGCCGAGCAGCGCAGGCAAGCGCGCTGGATAGGCGGCATCTGCTGGGGCGAGTGTGGTTCCGTTCATACGGGTGCCTGGGTCATAGTTCCATGGTTGTTTGCGGCTCAAGAACGAGTTCTGGTTGTTGATGCAGGCCGCGCAAGTGCTGCTCATGAGGACAGACATCGAAGCCATGGCGCATAAAGGCCTCGATGCCGGTGACGGCGGCGCGCGCGCCGGCCACGGTTGTAAGGACGAGGATGCCGCGGTCAACAGCTTCATGCCGCAGATGGGCCTCGGCAATGCGGTTGGCTTTGCCGCCCGGCGTATTAATGATAAGTTGCACGTTGCCATCAATGATGTGATCAATCACATTGGGGCGGCCTTCCTGGAGTTTAAGCGTGGCATCCGCGGGGATGCCGCATTCGCGCAGGAGCGCAGCCGTGCCGGTGGTGGCCAGGATGCCGAAGCCCAGCGCGCGCAATTGCTTGGCAACGGGGATGATGTCGCTTTTGTCGCGGTTGGCGATGCTCAGTAACACATTGCCTTTGGTGGGCAGGCGGTTGCCCGCGGCGGTAAGCGCCTTGGCGTAGGCGATGCCAAACGAGCGGTCAACACCCAGCGCTTGCCCCACGGAACAATGCTCGGGGCCGAGGGATGCGTCACTGCCGGGGAAGTGTTGAAAGGGGAAGACAGGTGCGCGCACGGCGAGAAAATCACCGGTGAGTTCATGCGCACTGGCCTCGCCCAGTTTTCCGCCGAGCAACGTGCGCACGGCCAGCGGCACCAGCCGCCCGCCGGTCATCGCATCCAGCAGCGCGATGCTGCGCGCGGCGTGCGGCAACACATCAAGGACATACAGCTTGTCGTGTGCCAGCGCACACTTCACACCAAGAAAACCGCACAACCGCAGCTCGCGCACAAGCTGGGTGACTACTGTGCGCGCCTCGCGTGCAAATTCACTGGCAAGATTGTGCGCCGGCCACACCGCCGCGCTGTCGGCCGAGTGTATGCCTGCTTCTTCCACATGCTCGTGAATGCCCGCCAGCACGGCGTTTTCACCATCGGCGATGGCGTCAATGTGAAATTCGCGCGCATCTTCAAGAAACTTTTCGATGGACAGTGGATACACTTCCGAGAGATGGGTAATCTGCTCAAAGAAGTGCCGCGCATCCTGCCGGTCGTACCAGATCACCACGCGCGGCAGCTCGCGCGGCTGCGCCGGATGCACAATGACCGGATACCCGACGTCATCGGCCAGCGTATAAGCTTGTTGGGCGCTGTGGGCCAGCGAATGCGAGGGCTGGCGGATGTCAAGCTTTTGCAGCAGCATGTGAAAGCGGTCGCGCGTGGCCAGGCGCTCCAAACTATGCACGCTGGTACCGAGCACAGGCACGTCTAAACTACGCACGTGTTCAAGCACAGATTGTGGCATGCGCTCACCACATTGCAGCAGAACACCGGCGGGCTGCTCGGCAGCCAGAATATCGCACAACGCGCCGTGGGGCGGTTCGAGATAATGCCGCAGGGGCACGCCGGCATCATCAGCGGCATGCAGAGGTGTGGGCGAGACAAGACAACATGCGTGCCCTTCGGCATGCAGTGCCGCAATGACACGTGCCGTGAGGTACTCGTACTCTGCCGCGCCGTTCATCAGCGAGGCGCCGGAGCCTAGAATGATGATGCTGCCATGCGGCGCGGGCGCCGTGCGGCGCTCGGCGGCGCGGTATGTCAGTACCGTGAAGTGAGGGCCGTCGTTGTCATCACCAGCCACTGTGGCAGCGCTGGCGGTGATGCCCCGGCGCTCGCACCGCTCACGAAAGCGCGCTGCATCCATGCCCAGCGCGTCGGCAAGCTGGCTGTCACTGCACCCCATCGCCTTGGCCTCGCGCACGGCCTCATTACAGTCGGGGCCGGCAGCGGCCAGGTCGCGCGGCTGGATCGTTACCCAGCGGCGCTCCATCACGGCCAACGAGCGGAGGTGCTCGATGACCCACGGGGCAATATGCGTGAGGTGCTCAAGTTCTTCTGTGGTGAAGCCCATCTGTAGGGCGTGATAGATGTGCCATAGGCGCAGGGCGGACGGGGCGCCCAATTCGGCGCGTAGATCATCCTCGCTCCACGAGCTGGCAAATTTCGGTGCGGTGAAGCCGGGCCCTAGTGGCGGCAGCTCAGCTGAACGGATGGCGCGCTGGAGCGCGCTGACAAAGTCATGACCCACGCCCGTCACGCTGCCAACAGACTTGGCGTATGTTGTCAAGTGTTCGCGCTCGCCCATCACGCGCCGCCCGGGGAACACCGGCATGCGGCACCACACCCACGCGGGCGGCGGCTCGCCGGCAAACAAATCATCGCTTGGCGCCGGGCGTTCCACCTCGGCCAGCATCGTGCCGGCATTCAGGCGCGTATGCCATGCCGCCACTGGGACGCTCTGCGCGCGCCCACACCACAATGCTACAGATGTTACCTGCGGACAGACGCTCAACACAATCACGTCACGCGGCGTACGTCCATGCGCAAGATGGACAGTAATCACGCCGGTCAATTGCAGCCGTTGTATCAATTGCTGCACCACGCTGTGCACGACCAGACAGTCCGGGGCTGACATGCTTTGCACGGGTGTCACTGCAGGGCTGTCCGACGAGTGAATGCCGAGTGGCTCCAGATACTCAACACCTCCAATCACGCGTGTCGCGCCGCGCATGTCGCGTGCCACGATCCACGAGGTGCGCTGGTGGCCTGCCAATGATTTTTCAATCACAATATGGCCGGCCGGGCTGACAGACAACGCCACATCAATCGCCCGGTCAAGCTCCTGCGTATTGTACGTAATGGCCGTACCCAGACTGCCTGCTGCCCACACGGGGCGCACCACCACTGGAAAGCCCAGCTGCCGCCCACAATCCTCGCCCTGTTTTTTCTTGTTGACAACAAAGGCCTGCGGCGTGCGTGTACCGAGCGCCAGCGCCGCGCGGGCTACATGTTCTGAATGCAATGCAGCTTCCAGCGCCTCAAACGACGTGCCCAGCGCCGCGCAGCGGCTGCTTGCGCCCAAGAGACGCTGCTGCATCAAGAGCATGGTATGCAACGCCACACGGCCGCCCACCGTCGCCAGCACACTGTGCGGGCGCTCAAGCACGAGAATCTTCTCGATACTTTCGCGATTCAGCGGCTCAAAATAAACCGTGTGCGCATGATCATGTGATGAGGCCAGCGCACTGGCGTGGCTCTCCAACAAGACAACAGTATGCCCCAATGCACGCAATGCGCGGCATGCTGCCGCCACTGCGCCATTGTACTCAGCTCCTTGGCCTAGTCCCGTCGGCCCCGTGCCAAGAACGAGAATGCGCTGGCCTGCCATTACGTGTCCATGTCTATCTGCTTGTTACCGCTACCAGATTATAGTGTATTTGCGCGATAATTTCAAGCAGTTGTGCGCTGGGTAAGATCACAACACTATAGGTTGCTGCAAAACAATCAACCTATAACACAGTCTGCACGCCATCTACGCGCCGTCGTGCGGTCCGCGCCAAGTCTGCAACGCACCATCAAACCGCCAGCCCGGCGCCGTGATCGTACACGCTGCGCGCGGCCATGATGCCAGTGCGGCGCGGGTTTCTGCATAGGGCCGGATGCCGCTCGTCGCATCGTAAGTCTGGACGTTCTGTGCGCCGGCCGCATTGGCGAACGCAAGAGCTTCAGCCAATGATTCACCGCGCAACACGCTCGCCAAAAATCCTGCAATTGCACAATCACCCGCCCCGGTCGCGCTGGCAACCTTCTCTACATAAAAGGGCGGCTGCCACAGCTCGCGGCGCGCCCACTCCGCATATGCGCGCGGCCGCGCACACCCCAGTGCCGCCAGCCGCTCTGCGCCCGCCGTGCGCACATACATGCCGTGCGCGCCGCACTTGAGCGTAGCGATGCCCGCACCCAGTTCGATCAGCCGCGCTCCCAAGCGCGAGTAGTCATCCGGCTCGATGAGTTCGAGAATCGTCCCACCGCGTGCCTGTGCCTCTGCGCGCTTGGCCAAAAATGCCGCCCGGTCCAAACAGAGCAGCACCTCCTCGGCACTCGGCACAAAAATATCGACGTACGGCAGCACCTTGCGCAACACAGCTTCCCAGTTGATGCTGCCTTCCGACGCGTTCACGTCTGGCAGGGCCATGTCAAGCGCGGTCGTCACACCACATTGTTTGGCGTGCGCAAACACGCGCACGAGTTCATCGCCCTCATTGGCGATCATGGCTTTCATCAAGGGCGGGTAGCCGAAATGAAACAGTTTGGCGTGCCGCACCACATCGTAATCTATGTCTGCGGCCGTATAGGTGTCATTCGCGCCGGGATTATGCAGGAACACACGGTCAATGCCGGGCGGCGCAAGCACAATGGTGTACGATGTTTCTTCGCCGGGCACGCGCCGCACAGCGCCGGCACATCCTGCTGCGCTCATCAGCCCGTCCAGAATCTCACCAAACGCGTCATCACCCGCCTTGCCCATCAACGCCACTGGCACGCCAATGCGATGCAGCGCAATACCGGTGTTGGCCACCGCGCCGCCTGACGATACCACACATTGCCCAACGCGCACGAGCGTGCCCGCCACCAGCAGCTCGCCGAGCGAGTGCGCATGCCCCGCGGGGATCGCCGGCGTCAGATCAACGCAAATATGTCCAGCTACTACAATTTCTGCATTCACGCGCGCTTCCCCTTTTGTGTTATTGTTCAGTGAAATTATAGCAAACTCGCTCCCGCTCTGCACGAGCGCAGTCTTCCCCAGATACGGCGACTACCGACATCGGCGTGGAGGGGCAACGGCCTCGTTGCGCTCATGCGACGCGCGCACAAGGCCGCCGTGGCCGGCGGTCATCCCTAGCCTGACTTCTGCACATTTTTCGCAACAGCGCCTGAAGGCGCAGCTCCAGAAGCTGTAGCCGCGGCTTTAGCCGTGGTTGCCGCGGCTTTAGCCGTGGTTTGTAGCCGCGATGGGTCATCGCGGCGCCGCGATCAAATGGCGCAGCTAGAGAAGCTGTAGCCGCGGCTTTAGCCGTGGTTTGTAGCCGCGACAAAATGGCCGGCAAGATGCAGGCGCTCCCGGCCACATGGTGCGCGCCGCAGAAGCTGCGCTTCAGTTCGAAAAAGCGGGAGCTGCGCTCGCGCACTCCAAAACTAATCGCTGGTGCTGGGAGTATGCGCTATGGCGTGCCGATAGCGAGGGTGCGCTGCGCGCCAGCTTCAAGCGACACGTGCAGTTCCACGTTGGTGATAATGCTCGCGCCGGCCACGCGGAACGCGCGCACGGTGTATTGGCCAGGATGCAAGCCGGTGTAAACTGTGCGCTCGTGCTGCGCGGGCAAGGGCGCTGCACCTTGGCCGAAGCGCAACATGAGCTGAGTGTACCATTTTTCGCCTGCTGGCGTGTTGATGCGCAGCGTGGCGCTGCCGCGGGTGAGCGCGATGATATTGTCATCGCCTGCATGCAGTGTGACAGTGGCGGCGCCTTCGCCCGAGCTGACAAAGTAGCGGCCCGGTTGTGCGGCGAGGGCAAAGCGGCCGTTGCGCACGCTGGCTGACGTGGTGCTACCACGCTCGGGCGTACAGATGATATAGCCGTCTTCCATGGGGACGCCGTCCAGCGACACCGTGCCGCTTAGTTCCGCCAACGCGCGCACATACACGGTCAGCTCGCGGGTGTGCGGAGTGACAATGAAATCGTCCGCGCTATAGCGGCGGTTGGCGATCTGCACGGGGATGTTAGCGTACGCCGCGCATTTCACGCGTGCCACCAGCACGCCGTTTTCATCGGTGATGTGGGGTGCGAACGGTAGTGACGCGTGCGCCGCCGGGGTGCCATCGGGCAGGAGAAACGTGAAGCGCACCAGCGGCGTATTGGTGGTCATGACCACCAGATCAGGGAGCATCTTGTCTTCCCCGGGTGACAGGTCAAACAAAGAGGAACTGGCGGCTTCACCGAGCGAGCCCGCATCAACACTCATCACCACCACGCGATAGGTGCCCGGCGGCACCTCGGAGAATTCATACGTGCCGTCGCCCTCCTTGGTTTGCGCGATATTCATGCTTGTCATCATCACGCCGGCGGCGCCGAGCGTCACGTACGCGCCCATCGGCTGGCCGTTCTCGTCCACGACGCGGCCGCGAATACGCGCAGGTACACCGCGGATAATGATGTCGCCCAGATCAAGGTCTTCGTCGGACGTCAAGCTGCAGGGCACTTCCGCGGGAGCAAGGCCTTCCACACGCGCCACCAAGCGCGTGTCTGCCACGCGGGCATACGGAGGCACCGGCAGCGCAAACCGGCCGTCGGGCGCGTGTATCAAGTGCGGTTCCTGGCCCGTGATGCTGACCCAGAAGGATGTGGCGGGCGTCGCACTTGATTCAATGCAGACGCGCCCGCGCACAAATGTCTGCCGCGGCAACACCCACTCAATGGGCGCGCCGGTGCACACAAAATTGCTCACCGCAAATTGGCCGCCCGCTGTGACGTAGAAGCGTACCAGTGAAGCTGATACCAGCTGCAGGGATGGTATTTCGAAGTACCCGAGTGGGTCGGTTCTAGCAGAGCCATGCCCAACTGCCAGGCGCGCGGGCCGCAGCACAAAGCTGGCGCTGACGCTGGCATCATCCACCGGGTTGCGGCTGGAATCATAGATGAACCCACGGACACATTCACCTGTCTGCACGTCCCGCGCCGCCAGTGGTACAGTAACGTACAGCGGGGGCATGTCAGCGTACCACGTAACGGTGGTGCTGCCACGCAGCGCATCGGCCGTTGCGGTTACTTCAAGCGTCGCCGTGCGTTCTTGTGGCGCGTCAAACGCGATCTCATGCCAATCGTCAGAACGACCAAAGACCGTGAACGACGACGAGAATGACTGCCGGCTGGTAGAGAATGAAATCCCACATTGAAACGTCTGCTGCGCGGCGCCATGCGGATCAAGCGCGCGGACATACAGCAGTGGTTTGGGTACAAGCGTGATGTCAAAGGCGGCCACGGCGCCAGGTTTGACAGACACACTGGCTTCACGGTTGGCCTCAGGCTGCGTGAAGTGCTGATGTTGTGCATAAACGGTGTAGGTGCCTGGCGCGGCAACGTTGGAGAGCACATACTCGCCAAAGCTGTCACTGGTAGCACGCGATGATGGCATATACATGTCGGGCATTTCAGCCGCAAACGCGTCGCCATAACGGCGGGTATTGCCTAAACGGAACGCGTCAGGAACGCGCTGCGCATGCACGGTGACGTTGCTGATGGCGCGGCCGTCGCTGCCGCGTGTCGTCCCGGCAATGGCAGCGGTCGCATACAAATAGATGGTGCGCGGTGTTTCAGAACGCCAGAGATGGCCGGGATATTCTACCGGTGCATAGCCCGGATGCGCGATGCGCAGCGCGCCTGAAGGGAAGCCGCCTTGCACGCGCGCGTGCAGCACAAAGGCGCCGTCGTGGTCGGTTACGACGTTCGTTTTCTCGGCAAGCGTGGTCTCCCATGTGACGGTAACGCCTTGTGCCGGGCCGCGCGGCTCGTAGTACATAACCGTGCCGCGCACCGCCAGCATGCGGTACGGGGTGAAGACGACATCCAGCAGATTGTCATCTTGGCTCAAATACACATTGGTGATGAACCATTCTGCATCTTTGCAGGTAAGCGTCAGGCGGTAGAAATCTTGCAGTAAATACAGCGGGCCGAATGACCCATCCGGGCGCGTAGTGATCGTCTGGTTGATGCGGCCCGAGTTGGTGTACACATCACCTTGAAGCCGCGGCTCAGCCTGCAGATGAAACCCCGGTACGGGCGTGCCATCGGCATACCGCGCCCGCCCGTGCAACGCGACCCCGTCTACCAGCGCCACTTGCACGGTGACGTCTCCGGCGCGTGTGTTGAAGGCCGCCGACTCCGCGCGGGCAAAGCCCGCCGCCTCAACACTCACGCGCAAATTGTCCAGCCCGGCTTTGATCGCCGGAAAAACGATTCTGCCGCCGTGGCAATTCGACGTGACGGCCGCGCCGACATGCTGCCAGCCCAGCGGGCCGCCGGGCAGAATGCGTGCGAAACATTGCGTGATGGCCGCGGCGTGCGGGCCGATCAATTCCGCCACCACCGTCACGCCTGGCTCGCGCAGGCGCAGGGTGCATTCGATCATGCCAGATCCCGGAGCGGCAAAATTGGTCTGCAGCGACACGATTGCATAGCCTGGCAACGATGCGGAGATACGGAACGCAGTGGCCTGTTCCGGCACGGCAATACTGGCCACGCCCGCGCGGTCTGCCGTGCCGTGCCACCAGCCGCTGATGTCGCGCCAGCTTTCGATCGTCACGCGGGCGCCGGCCGCGGGGTGCCCGCTGGCGTCATACACCTGCACGTGCACCAGGCGGCCGGGCTGCGCGGATTCAGATGTGTCTTCGGCCGGCTCTGGCGCGGGTGCTGCTGCCGTAGACGGTGCAGATACACGCGCAGGCTGCAACGGCTCTTCTTCACGCGTGCGGCAGCCGCTCAAACATACTGCTGCCGCCGTAAACACAACCAACGGATTATGCACCCACGCGCGCACAGTCATACAACATCTCCTAGGCTCCTCGCATACATTATAACGGAAGTTCCGTAAAAAATCATCTGCGATTCGATGCACATGCTTCCACCTTATAACCGGCGACTAGAGAGTTCCGGCGGCTCCGGTGTCCTTGTGTGCGCGGGGCAACAGAGCAACGAGGCCGCTGCCGCTCCACACATAGGTTGTTCGTCCCTGGATCTAAACGGCGGGCAGGCATGTCTGCTCATGCTACTGCGCATGCGCCGCGCCGAGCTCTGAGAGAAACGCACGCAGGCGGACAAAATACTCTTCGCCCGCCGTGAGGATGACATCGTTGTGGCCGGCGCCTTCAACCCACCAGGCCTTCTTGGGGGTGGGCGCGGCCGCGTACAACGCGCGCCCGTGCCACGGCCGAATGATCCAGTCGTCCGTCCCGTGAATCACCAACACCGGGCACGAAATGTGAGCTATACGTTTTACTGAAGGAAACTTTTCACACGGAAACAACGGCACGCGCGAAACAACACGATACGCGCTGGTGAACGTGCTTTCCAAAATCAGCGCGCGGGGGCGGCAAACCACAGCCAGATACACCGCCATCGCACCGCCCAGCGAGCGGCCATGCACGACAATATTGCTCTGCGCTATGCCAAGCTGATTGGTAAGATACGCAAACGCGGCCTCAGCATCAGCGTAAGAATTACGTTCATTGGGAGAACCTTCACTGAGGCCGTAGCTCCGGTAATCATAGGCAAACACGCCATACCCAAGCTCGTTGAACGCTTGAAACAGCGGCTGCATCATGCCGATATCTTCTGCATTGCCGTGCAGATACAGCAGCGTAGGCTGGTTGTCAACAGCGGGAAGATAAACCGCGGCGAGCCGCGTGCCGTCATGTGCGGCAAAGAAAACGAGGCCAGTGGTGGTGGCATTATACGACGCGCGCGGCGGCTGGAAAATAATGCGGTACGGAAAAAACACGGCGACGACCAGCAGCACGGCGTAGATCAACAGCAGCGAGCACAGGATGCGGCGCCACGAAAACTCCCCGATCAGGATCATGCGCCAGAACCGCGGCGAGCGGAGGCGCTGTGGCAGCGTCATGCGGCTCCTGGGATGCGCGCGCGCAACGCCCGCACGGCGGCGGCCATGTCGTCTGCTTGCGTTACGGCAGTTACCACGGCAATGCGGCGCGCACCCGCCGCGACAACATCATCAATGTTCGAGAGGTTAATGCCACCCATGACCGTGAAGGGAATGTGCAGATGTGGTGCAATGGTGCGAATGGCCTCCGGGCCGAGCGGGGCGCTGTGTTCTTTAGTCCCCGTCGGAAAAATCGGCCCGATGTTGATGTAGTCGGCGCCGCCCGCTTGTGCTTCCAGGGCTTGTTGCAGTGAATGCGTGGAACGGCCGATGATGAGATCAGGCGCGATGCGGCGCGCGGCCTCCAGCGGCAGGTCATCCTGGCCAAGGTGCACGCCATCTGCGTCCACCGCCAGCGCGACATCGAGGTAATCGTTGATAATGAGGAGCACGCCGGCCTCGCGCGTGCGCTGGCGGAAGCGCTGCGCCATGAGGTGGAATGCGCGCGGAGAAGCATCCTTGTCGCGCAACTGAATCATGCGCCCGCCACCGGCGATCACGGCCTCAAGCACGTCGTCGTTCGTGCGGCCGCGCGACAGCGGCGCGCAGGTGACAACGTAAATGTCCGCGGCGGGGAATTGCGCGAGACGCTGTGCTTTTCTTGCGCTCATGTGCCTGTGGCAAGATAGGTGGCATCCCAGTCTTTCCAGACGGGATCATAGCCGGCGGCGCGGATGGCGGCGGCGACGTCCGCCGCGCTGCGTGTGTCCATTACATCAAATTGCTCGCCGGAATCATGGGCATGGGAATAGCCAAACGGAGAAGTGCGGCTGGCCGCGCTCATTTGAGTGATGCCGAGCGGCAACAGGCGGTCGCGCAAGGCGGCGGGCTCGCGCGTTGAGAGCACCAGATGAGCATCGGGGAAGACCAGGCGGAAGGCGCAGATGATCTGCGCCAGGCCGCGGTCGGGCAAGGGACACGGAGGCTGGAATCCGCCGGCCGCGCCGCGCAACCGCGGAAACGAGATGCTGAGTTGCGTTTTCCAGAAGTGCTGCAACATGTACGCACCGTGCAGGCCGGCGCACAGCGCCTCGGCGCGCCAATCAGCAAGGCCGTACAGCGGGCTCAGCCCGATCTTGCGCACGCCCGCCTGCGCGGCGCGCTCCAGTGTACCCAGCCGCCAGTCGTAATCGCGCTTCGGCCCGCCAAGATGCACGTCTGCATACGTCTTGGGATCGTAGGTTTCTTGATAGCAAATGACACCATCCACGCCGGCGTCAATCAGCCGGGCATACTCATCGGTTTTCAGTGGTTTGACTTCAATGTTGAGCGACGCAAACAGCCCGCGCAGCCGCTCTGCCAGCGCGGCCAGATAGTCAACATTGGCATAGCGCTCGTGCTGGCCGCTGACGAGCAAAATATGGCGGAACCCCATGTCGCGCAACAGGCGGCTTTCGGCCTCGGCTTCATCCAGCGTCAAGGCGCGGCGTTGGACATCATTGCGCGCGTTGAAGCCGCAGTAGGCGCAGAGATTCTGGCAGTAGTTGCTGACATACAACGGCGCATAGAGCAGCACCACGCGGCCGAAGCGCTGCAGCGTGAGCGCGTGCGCGCGCTGCGCCATGTGTTCGAGATGTGGCGCGGCCGCGGGCGACAGCAGCACCGGCAAGTCATGCACATCCCATGCGTCTTGCGCCAGACATGCGGCAACCTCGGCGTCACGCACCTGATCAAGCGCGGCCCGCAAGCGCGCCCAGCCGCCGCGTGCCACGAGTGGTTCGAGCACCTCGGCAAAGGTGTGGGCGTGTTTGAGTGCTTCTGGTGACATGCAACCCATGAGACTTCTAAAATCCATTATTTTTTGACGTGCGGCGGCTGAATTCACAGCCGCAGTAGTCCTGGCGGTAGAAGCAGTGTTCTTTGGCACAGGCGGTGCTCCGCGCATAGCCGTTGTGCTTCTTGAAATCACACGCCAGGAAATGCGGGAACTGGCGGCCGGCGGCGAAGACGCTTTCCGCCGGTTTGTGCGGACTGACGGTCAACGTTGTCGTGAAGGCGTGATAGCCATGAACAGCGGCATATTCGGCGGTGCGGGAGAGATTGAACGCGAAACACCGTGCGCAGCGCGCGCCTTTTTCCGGCTCATGCTCCAGCCCGCGCACGTGTTCCAACCAGGCATCGTGATCGTACGTGTCCTCGATCAACGCGACGTGGTACAGGCCGACGAGACGCCGCACGTGCTGCAGGCGCGCTACGTATTCTTCGCGCGGGGCGATGTTGGAGTTGGAAAAAAAGAGCGTTACGTGGTAAGTTTGTTGCAGCACCTCAATGGGATGCGCCGCACAGGGTGCGCAGCAGACGTGGAGTAACACTGACGGCGTCGCATCAGTCATGCTGAACTATCCAAAAAGCCTGTCAGGGGGCTGGATGCCGATGCTTCGGTGAGAACCCGCCCCAAGCCGGCGCGAAACGCAGCCCGGCCGGCTTCCACCGCTTTGCGAAAGGCGCCCGCCATGGCAACGGCATCACCTGCTACGGCAATCGCCGTGTTCACCAGCACGGCGTCCGCGCCCAATTCCATTGCCTCAGCCGCATGCGATGGCGCGCCTAATCCCGCATCCACGACGACGGGCACGCGCGCCTGCTCAATAATGATCTGCAGTGCATCGCGTGTGCGCAAGCCGCGGTTGCTGCCTATTGGCGCGCCCAGTGGCATGACGGTGGCCGTGCCGGCTTCTTCGAGGCGCTTGGCCAGCACAGGGTCCGCATTGATGTACGGCAGTACAATGAACCCGTCTTTGACCAATATTTCAGCGGCGCGCAGTGTTTCGATCGGATCGGGCAGCAAATAACACGGATCAGGAGTAACTTCCAGTTTGATCCATGGGCCGCAGCCCGCGGCGCGCGCCAGGCGCGCCAGGCGCACCGCTTCTTCCGCCGTGCGCGCCCCCGACGTGTTGGGCAGCAGTGTGTAGCGCGTGCGGTCCACCGCGCTTAGCAAATCATCCTGCGGATTATTCACATCCACGCGCCGCAATGCCACGGTGACAATTTGCGTGCCTGCCGCCTCCAAGGCCGCGCGCAAGACCGCCGCCGAGGCAAACTTCCCTGTGCCGACGAGCAGGCGCGAGGTGAACGTGTGGCCGGCTATAGTCAAGACATCATTGGTCATTTTACATTGACACTGTAAATGCTGATTGGTACACTGCACAGCGCCATTCAGCCGCCTCCCACAAAGCGTACCAGCTCCACGTGGTCGCCGGGCTTGAGCGTTGCGGTGGCGTAGGCATCAGGCATAACGATCTGGCCGGAGACCTCGGCCACCAGCGCCGTGCCCTCGAGCCCCAGCGCAGCGATCAGCTCTGCCAGCGTACTGGCATCAGGAACATCGCGCTGCGTACCATTGAGCATGATCGTCATCGGCGCATGCTCCCCAAGGTATTTCGTTTATGCATAATCATTGTTGTTAATTGTATCACACCTGCGTCCGTCTGTCAAACCCAGTTCCGGCGATTAATCAGCATCCTGCATAGCCGCACCTGAAGGCGCAGCTACAGCAGCTGTAGCCGCGGCTTTAGCCGTGGCTTGTGGCCGCGATGGGTCATCGCGGCGTGGGCAGAAGAAAACGAGCCGGACGGCTCGTCTGCACGACACGGCGTCTCGCCGCGTTGCTGCCTGTACCGTAACAGCCAGGCAGATCGGGGCATGGAAGCCCCTCCTCACCCCGCTGCTGCGGGGCAAGCATTGGCGCTGCAAAAAACATCAGATGTCCTGTCAAACATCGCTTGACATTCCGGGCGGGGTTTTGTACTCTTACACTGGCATGACGGATTTGGATGCATTACTGGTGTTGAATCATCTGCGCGTGGGGCCCATCACGGCGCGGCGGCTGATTGATGCGTTTGGCTCGCCGTCGGCCATTTTTAGCGCGGCGCCGAATGACTTGGCCGCCGCGGCACACATCAGCAGTGACAATGTGCAGCGCATCCGCTCGTGGGAGCGCGACGTCAAACTCGATAAAGTGTGGCATGATCTTGAACGTGAACACATCCGCCTGCTGACATATACCGACCCCGATTATCCCGCGCTGCTGAAAGAGATTTTCGATCACCCCTTGTTGTTGTACGTCAAAGGCGAGTTGGCGGCGCGCGACAGCCAGGCGATTGCCATAGTGGGCACACGCTCGCCGACCGGCTATGGCCGCGCCGTGGCGCGCAAATGGGCCACGCAATTGGCCGCGCGCGGCTTTACGATCGTCAGCGGGCTGGCGCGCGGCATTGATACACAGGCGCATTGGGGCGCGCTGGAGGCAAAAGGCCGGACGATTGCCGTGCTGGGCTATGGGTTTGGCTATATCTATCCCAAGGAAAATGCCGCGTTGTTTCATAACATTACCGAGACAGGCGCGGTCATTTCTGAATATCCTTACAAGCGCTATCAGGGCAAAGCCTCGTTCCCGTTGCGCAACCGGCTGATTGCGGGGCTGAGCCGCGCAACGCTCGTGGTGGAATCGCGCGAGAGCGGCGGCGCCATGATTACCGCGCATTTTGCCGCCGAGTACAACCGCACGGTGTTCGCTGTGCCCGGGCCGATCAACGCGGCCACGTCGGCCGGGACGAACCGGCTGATTCGTGACGGCGCCACCCTGGTGCGTTCCGGCGCGGATATTCTGGAAGAATTTGAATTTCTCTTCCCCCCGGACAAACGCACCAACGCGCCCGCCGCCGCCGCGCCTGCCACCCCGCCCGCCCCGGTGCTTGAA
>Ga0129299_1000350_pt1 | contig 28781 bp, 27 predicted proteins | sample ConPoolayeCmetaG_FD_94477 | JGI IMG/M metagenome (GOLD analysis project Ga0129299, IMG submission 94477) | Hot spring microbial mat communities from California, USA to study Microbial Dark Matter (Phase II) - Cone Pool mat layer C metaG ...
ACGCACCCGCTATCGAACAGGCTGCGAACAGCACGACGGGAACTTTTAGTCTACGACGGAAAGGCATACCGGATGCTTTTGTCATTATCACGAGGAGATTAATTTAACCAACCCCGGCCGGGCTGTCAAAATATTTCAGCGCATAAAAAAACCAGCCAATCAAACCGCAACGGGCATCATGTTTGCCCCCTAAGTCAATCGGCAAGTTTGGCGAGATTCGCCCAATGAATTTATTGACAACAGGATAAATAATAAATTTCCGTGGCGCCTATGCAATCGAATACACAAATTTGACATGGGGGATACAGGTTGAGACGAGGAATGTTACGAAGCGAAAATCGCGGCGATTTCTTATTGACCTTCATCGCGATCGGTGTGATCCTCCTTGCCGCCGGAATAACTGTCGGCAAGGTGAAAGATGACGGCCATTCGGCAACCACGGTTTCGATAGCGGATCCGGTGGCCGTAGCCGAGGCGGCCGCCTATGCCGGTATCGAGGCGGCAAAAGGGCATATCCAATGTCATGGTTCCAGCGGAAAAGGTGCGTTGCCGAAACAATTTTACGCCAACGGCGGCCGTTTCGAAGTCGTCTGGGACAATTTTGATGCAGCCGATTCCACAGTCCGCGTCCTCGCCTATGGCTACTGCGATATTCCCGGCGCCGAGGGCGGTAATGGCTGGACATATACAACCCGTTTGGAATCGGTGATCAAAATCGATCGGACGCATTCAAACGACCGGAACAAAATCCTCCGGGGTTTCTACGAAAAACAATATCAAGGTTTGATTGATATCAAGTGATAGAATCAGTATTTGCGACGTCTTTCGATCATGTAATTCGATCCGGGAAGCGTTTTCGTGTATTTCTTGAGATCAGCCATCATATGGGAAATCTCGCCGACGTGTGTGAAAGTGCGGGCCTGGTTGGGCATCACCGCAATCGATAACGTCATAATCGGGAATTCTTCGACTATGCCGCGGCGATTGGCCACGGTTATATAACCCCTTTCGCGGTCCTTTTCATCGTATCTGTAAGGTATCATCCGATCGAAAGTGGCGATGATGTTTTTACAAACGACATGAACCTTATCCATCGGAATAACGAAAATGAAATCGTCCCCGCCGATATGGCCGACGAATCCTCCCTCCACCAGATCGTGGACAGTATTGCGGATTATATGGGAGGTCATCAGGATGACTTTATCTCCGTAGAAATAGCCGTAATAATCATTGAAAGCTTTGAAATTGTCGAGATCGGCATAACAGACCGCGAAATCCTTGCCTTCATTAATCCGCAGATTTATTTCGAATTCGATCGCCGCCGGACCGGGCAAACGGGTCGTCGGATTGACCCCGAGATCGCGCCTCGATCTGGCAACCAGCATCTCAACTTTGGCTCTCACCAACTCATAGTCCCAGAAATTGGTCACCACCTCATCGACGCCGGCGTGATATGCGTCAATGACCGTTTGTCTTTCCGGGGCCGGATGAAACAACACTATCGGTATAAACTGCAGGGTGGAATCGCGCTTTATGAGCGGCAGGATTTCCATCATCCAGTCGGTTGATCCGTTGCCGGCCAAAACGATCATTTCGATCATGACCCGCTGACTGTGGGTGTAAAGTTCGGCGAACGTGTTGAAGTAATGAATAACCACGTCGCACGATTGGATCGATCGCAGAATTCTGTCTTCAACGGCCGTTCCTCTTTGTGACAGGGCGCAATGGAATTTCGGTTGGGTTTGCTGCTTTCGGTCGTCAGTTGCGATTGAAGGGGAATGTCTGGCCATCATTTCCACTTTTCCCTCGGGTGGAATTCCCGATGCTCCGAGATGATGAAATCCTGGTCAAGGTGCGTATAGATCTCCGTTGTTGATATATCGGCATGTCCGAGCAGTTCCTGCACCGCCACCAAATCGGCTCCCCCCATGAGCATATGCGTGGCGAAACTATGACGCAAGGTGTGGGGTGAAATATCGCCGCGGATATTGGCCTTAAGGGAATATTTTCGGACTATTCTCCAGCCGGCCATTCTTTTCAGCGGGTTGCCTCTGGCGCCGAGGAACAGATAATCGGCGCTTTTGGCGTTGGCGAGTTGCGGGCGGCCGAAATCAAGATATCGGCCAAGCGCATTCCAGGCGGCTTTGCCCATGGGGACGACCCGTTCCTTTTTACCCTTGCCCAGCAGCCTTACCAACTGAAGCTCTGGCAACAGATCTGATTTGCGGCAATTCAACGCCTCCGAAATCCGGCTGCCGGTGCCATATAGGAATTCGATAAAGGCCTTGTCGCGAAGGCCAAGCGGCGTCGAGGTGTCGGGGGAATCGAGAATGGCGAATACCTCCCTAATAGTCAATGTTTCCGGCAGCGGCCGAAATATTTTCGGCCCCGGAATGGCTGCCGCCGGGTCGCTTTCTATCAGGTTTTTTCGCCTGGCAAAACGGAAAAAGCCTTTGACAGCGCTCAAATTGCGGGCGATAGTAGCGCTGGACAGTCTTTTTTGTTGAAGGCCGATCAGGTAATCGGTGATATCGAGTGAACTTATCTGCGAAAGCTTTTTCCCGCAGGTGAATTCGGCGAAGCGGCGGAGGTCATGCGCGTAGCTTTCGATACTGTTGACCGACGATCCCCGTTCAAGCCGCAGGCTTTCGAGATACTGGTCGATAAGGTCGAGCATTTCAAAAGATTATAGGCGCTGATATCAGGCATGTCAAAGGGAAAGGCGGCTTAAGCCAAACGGAGAAAAGCGGTTCACCGGGAACGGCTCCTATTTTGAGGCGGCTCGTTTTGAAAACGATGGATTAAACGGGACGGCAATCGGCAACAATCAGGGGCCGGGCCTGAGAAAAAATTCGGCGATGACAATCGGTATGAGTGCAGATTTTTATCATCGTTGAGCTGCAAAGCTAAGGCAATTAATCGATCAATCGGAACGGTCGGAACGAAACCGTCGATCTCATCGGCAGATATTGCTTATATCCACCGCCTTGAAAACAGAGATGCGACGACGGCCAAACGGATGCCAATGCCAAAGACAGCCAAAATGAAAGGGCGCCCATCGGGATGAGCGCCCCTTAAACTCAACCTTCCGGTAAGATTACTTGACCAGCGTCATGCGTTCAACCTTGCTGAAGCTGCCCGCATTGAGTTTATAGTAGTAGATGCCGGAAGCCAACGCGGAGGCATCGAAATTGACCGCATGGTTGCCGGCAGGCATATCGCCGGAAACCAGCGTGGCCACTTTCTGCCCCATCAAGTTATACACGCTCAAATCTACTTTGCCGCCAACCGGCAACGAGAACCTGATTTCCGTTCTGGCGTTGAACGGGTTCGGATAGTTCTGGGAAAGGCTGTAGGCTGCCGGCATCGCTGCCTCAGGCCCATCGATACCGGTGATAACGTCCACATGGATCGCCACAACCGGATCGACTGCGGTCGTATTATCGATTGTAACCGAGGCGTTCAAGGCATTGACCGTATCGAGGTTCGGCCCGGTAAGGTCGAAATGGAAGGTCAACGGTTGAGAGCCTCCGGCCGGTATCGTGCCGTTAGGCGGCGTGACCTCAAGCCAAGTTGTATAAGGAGCCAACTCGTAGATTCCGACACCGTCGGCGGTGTTCCCTTGGATAAGAGTCAGCAGAGTAACCTTCGACGGGTCATATTCGACGGTGGCTTCGCAGCCGGCGGCCAAGTCCGGATTGATCGGGTCGGTGCTCCGATTGACCGTGTTGAATGTAACGCCGGTCCAGGAGCCTGTCGCCGGATTGAATTGAGCCACCACCGCCGCAGGATCCTGGCAGAAAGCCCAGAGGAATGGACCGCCCGGTGACCAGTTATCCCAGGCAAGGCCGAAAACGGCCGTATAAGGTGCTTGCGGGTAGGTGTTGACCACGGTTCCCTGACGAGTGAACTCAATTATCGGCGAACCGAACCAGTTGCAGCCCCAGAAATGATCCGTCGCCGGATCGTAAGCCAGCCCGAGACCGCCTGCGGTCGGATTGGGCACGGTACCAATGATCTGTCCGGTGGTCGGATCAATCTGGCTTATAATATCGGTGTTGAAGTCGGTGCCGTAGATGTATTCGCCGTCCCAAGCCAAATCAAGCCAGCCCCAGCCAGTCGTGTTTTGGTTGTATGTTTCGACAAGTATTCCCTGCCTGTTGAACTTGTAAAGATGGTTGGGATCGGTGGCTTGGGCTCCGCCTGAAACCCAGAAATGATCCATGGCGAAAACCACACCCAGAAGCTGATTGTCGCTGGCTTCGTTCTGGAGGTCGAACCAGGCCAGCTCATCGCCGAAATCGAGGATGGCGGGCGGTTCCAGCGGCCGGCTATTTCTCAAGAGGGTAGCCAGGTCGCTCGGGTATTCGGCCTTGTCGGGATTCGATTGCCCGATGACCGGGGTTTCGGCAAACGAAGGCGGAGGCACCGGATTCACTCTGAGTCTTCCGTAAGAAATATCGATACGATAATCGAGCGGGCCGTCGCCGGTGTTCTGCATGGTTCTGACGATGTCGCGGGTGGTTCCTCTGGCCATGCTGATATTGATCGGCGAGGCGTCGAACGAGAGTTGAGGGGTCGTCAAGTTGAAATCTTGAACGGTCGTATCGTTTTCGCTTATGGTCACCTGAGCGCTTGCCGGGTTATGATATTGAGCGGTTGCGGTGGCTGTATAGGTTCCCGGATAAAGCAGAAGAGAATAACGGCCGTCGGCTCCGGTCGTATCGTAGATCGCGCTGACATTGACCACGGCTCCCTGAATCGGAACGCCGGTGCCGCTCACGCGGACCGTGCCTGTCAAGTAGCCGGGCTCGACACCGCCGCCGCCTAACACCATCAAATCATCTATATACCAGCCGGGATAGGCAATGGAACCGTCGCTGCCGAAATCGAATCTTATCAATACCGACATGCCCGCGTAGGCGGAAAGATCAAAACTTTCCTCCTGCCAATATTGGCCGACATTATGGCCGGTGAAAATCGAATCGGGATATAAAGGATTGGCTGAGTACGGCTCGTTGTCGTAGCCGCCCATTGGGTGCAGCAGCTCCCAAGTTGCGCCGTTGTCGGTCGATATCTTGACGTTGCAGCCGTCGAAACGCGCCTCGGTATCATACCAATGCCAGAAATTCAAAATCGCTCCCTGGCCGAGACCGAAAGGAGTGGTAATCAGACTCGAGGTGTTGCTGTTCGGGTAATTGCCGGCCAAAACGGTGGCCCAGACATTGGCCCCAGAATGAGCGTTGCCTGGTCCTGAAGTCGGCGCGCCCCATTCCCAAATGCCGTCGGGAGTGAATACGCCGTTGGCCTCGAAATCGTAGTAAGCCATCTGCGAATAGACGCGGAAAGTCGTTCTCAGGGTATCGTTGTTGCGATTTTCGTCATTGCTCAACTCGGAAATGGCGATCAAACTGAAAATCGCCGCCGTCGAAGGAGTAAAATTCGGGAATGTCACCGTGGCCGTTCCGTTGGGCGGCAGATTCGCAACCGAGGAGGTCTGGTTATACAATTCGTTGGCGCCTTCACGAATAATCAGCCTGACAGGGAAGCTCTCCGTGGACTGCCCGACATTCTTGAATACCACCTGTGGCGAAATCGGGTCGCCGACCTGACCATACAAACCAGGGGAAAGAAAGTTGGTCGGCCCGACATTATGGTTGCCGAAAACCGGGGCATCGAGACCAAAATACACCGCCAAGCCGTTCGTCAATCCGTCCTGATTGTAAATGTATTGAGTCCCTATGGTTCCGGTTCCGTTTTCGATGCCGACGGTGGCGGAATTGACTATGCCGGTCATAGTATTGTACTGATAGAAGATGTGGCCGTTCTCCTGAATGATTATCTGGAATGTATAGGCGCTGCCGGGACGGTTGTAGCCGGGAACCGCATTCCAGGTGATGATGAATCTGCGGTTGGCCGCATCGGCATAGTAATACACCATGCCGCCCGTGGCCGGATTCAAATCATCCCAGAACGGTGCCAGCAAGTTATTCGGTTCGCTGGATCCCGGAATGGCGGCATTAAAATATGCTGTGGCCGTGCTCGTGAAAGAGGCCCAACCGTTGGAGCATATTCTAATCGAGTTGAAGGTTTGCCCATAGAAAGTGAAATTGAAACCCAAGCTGAACGGGCCGAGGTTGCTGTCGTCGGTCATGGTCAGCGGAGTCCCGGGACCGATGATATCAACCCAGTTATACACCGGGGCGTTGTTGGCGTCGTCATTGCTATCGATATAGTAATAACCGCCGCCATCAGGTCCGCCGTGCCTCAAGGTAATCGGCGGATAGGTCTTTTCGTCGGCATTTGTAATCAGCTTTGCGTCCTGCCCCTCTAAGTTCCCCGCATAGACAAGGCCAAACGAGGCGATAAGGGCAATCGTCAAGATGATTACAAACCGGTAATTGTTAAGGTTCATTGTCGCTCCTTTAATCTGTTTACATTAAATGAGTTGACAGGGAAATGCCGATTTTGATTAAAATACACCTCCTTTTGTTCTCACATAATTGCCAATGAGGTTTTTTATACAATCGCAATTTAACAATCGCTACTTTGTCAATTCCATAGTAATTAAAAAGCCTGTTTTGTCAAGCCTTTTGTGTGTGCAATCTTTGCGCAGTCGGACATCTCAACCTATTGATTGACGGACAAGAACATTGAGCGGGGAATCCGACGATTTGAACTAGCTTTCTTGATTTTCAAGCCGGCGAATTCCGACCGGGAATAGTCGAACAAGCGGATTGTGGCCGGTAAGCGGACGCTGGAGAATCGACGCCATGAATGATAACTTGCGACAAGCGAATCGGCGCCCAATAAATACTGAAATAAGAGCCGCCCGGTTCGACTTTCGAAACAGTATCTCCGAGTGATCGGACCATCGGCGGCGGTTATCACGATTTCGTTCCCTGTCGATTGCCGATCTCCCGCCAAAGTCGTGCCGGCGAAAAAAAACAGCAGCCTCGCCAGACTGCCGATCGATATAGCGGGAAGGGAATCGCCGATTATGATTTTATCAAATCGCGAAATGCGGCAGCTTTCATTCCTTCGGGGAAACTCCCAAAAACCGGAATCGCCGCAAAGGGCGCCCCGGGCAAGATCGGCGCCGAATACCCCCTCGGCCAGAAACGCAAAACTATCGGGGTACAGATAGGCAGCGGTCAACTCGAACTCCCGACTGAGATCGGAGCCGAGACCGGCCTCAAGTTTGACGACCAACGATTTTATGGAACCGTATTCGGCGTCAAAGGCATCGCCAAGGCCGTGTCCATCGAGCAAAGGAGTCTCTTGATAAGGTTTGGGGCCGCAGGCAAATCCGCAGACGATAGCCAAACAAAAAAATCTAAAACGCCAAATTTTGTCCAGCAAACAACGACCCCAAAATCCTCAGGAAAGGATTGAACAACGCGGCGAAAATATTCAAACCGGCGAAACTGGAAATCATGATCAAGCCGAGCAATACGATCGATCCATACTGCTCGAACGACTGCATCTTGATATATGTTTCCGATGACACTATACCCTCGAGGATATGGTAGCCATCGAGCGGCGGAATGGGAAGGAGGTTGAATACGGCGAGGATGATGTTCAGCCTGATCGCCAGCAGCAGCATCACCATGACGATATGACCGAATTCAAGCGGATTCAATATCGGCTCTAAGATGCGGAATAACAGACCGAGGATCAAGGCGCTTAGAAGGTTCGAGGCCGGGCCGCCAAGAGCGATCCAGAGATTGTCCTTGCGGGGGTTGCGCAGGTTGAGAGGGTTCACCATAACCGGTTTGGCCCAACCGAAACCGATGAGAAAAAGGGCGATAGTGCCGAAAATATCGAGATGCGGCAACGGGTTCAAGGTCAGTCTTCCCATATTTTTGGCCGTTGGATCGCCGAAGCGATATGCCATATAAGCGTGCGAAAACTCATGAACGGTAATCGCCAACAAAAACGCCGGTGCGGACAGGGCGATATATTCAAGTTTCAGCATCCGATCCCCATTTTATCCGATAATTATATCTTTCATTTAAGCTTTGAAGCAAGGCCTAAAGTCATTTTTCCGAGAATCGATCAATCAGGTCTGTAGGGTCGGGCTAGTTTTCTTATCGCCGCGGAGGATTTCGAAACATGGGGATTTGAATCGAAATAGAACCGCCAGTATCTATCGTTGCCGTTACTCAATCCGATACGCGGCGACGACAGTATCCGGCCGCAACGGAAACCGTCGTCAATAAGGTAAAATTCATCGCCTGTAATATCGAGACCGTATTGGTCGGTGGTGATTCCAAGCGCCTCGGCCAGTTTCCCCGGTCCGCTGGCGATCTCTCTTGGATCGGCGACTCCCCTGTTTCGCAGCATTTGCTCGATTCCGTAAAGCGGTTCCATTCCTCTCAGTAAAACCGCCGCCGGAAACCCCTCCTTTTCGGTAACCAGATTCAGCAAGTAATGGTTGCCATAAGTAAAATAGACATAAAGATAACCCGGCGGGCCGTACATAATCGAATTGCGCGGGGTTCTGCCGCGATGGGCGTGGCAAGCCGGATCATCTTCGCCGATATAGGCCTCGACTTCGACCAGACGGCCGCCCAGCTTTGTCTTTCCCTTTTGATAGACGATAATTTTGCCGAGCAGCTCGGTAGCCACGACCAGAGTCGGGCGGGCGAAAAAGCCGCGTTTAAGTTTTCTGAACGGCATAAAACAAATTTAACGACAGGTTGTTCGATTCGAGCTCGAGAATCGCCTCGATAATCCCTTTGCCGAGATCATCGACATGATGAGAATCGGAACCGATAGAGTTGACGGTCGCACCGAACGAAAGCAATTCCTTCAGGAAATCAAGCCGCGGGTGAAATGGTTTGCCCCGGCGGACCGGCAGCGTATTGATCTCGAATCCGGTGCCGTTGCGGGCGGCCGCCCGTCCGATTCTTTCCAATCTGCCTTTGAATAGATCATAAGTCTGTTCACCGAAATAGGGCGGCGCGAATCGAACATAATAATCGGCATGCCCGACAACATCGAACAGCCCGCTGTCAACGCAATCAAAAAGGAGCTTAAAATAGGAATCGGCCATCTGCTCGGGCGTGTGGGATTGGAAATAGACTTTGGCGTCTTTGGTTTCGGATATCGCCAAATCATCAAGGCAATGAACCGACCCTATGAAGTAATCGAATGCGAATTTGCGCGAAAGGCGAGAGACCTCGTCTTCGATTCCGGGGAAATAATCGATTTCCAATCCCGCCAATATTTTGAGTTCGGCAAACTCGCGGCGTGCCAGCTCGATGTCGGCCAAATATCTGTCGATCGCCCGGTCATCGGGGAAAACCCAGTTGCCATCGACAACCATGAACGCATCCTTGCTGGCGCGGGCGGGATTGACGTCATAATGAGTGGTGAATCCGATAACGCTCAGATTTATTTCCTGTGCTTTGCGGCAATACTGAGAAATCGACGAGCGGGCATCAATCGAATAATCTGGATGGACATGAAGATCGCATGGTATCACTTCAACCACGGATTATTATCCTTTTCCTGTCCTATGGTGGTTGATGGGCCATGACCCGGGTAGACGATGGTTTGCCGCGGCAACGACAGAAGGTATTTCTTTATTCCGCTTATCAACTGTTCATGATCCGAATGAGGAAAATCGGTCCGACCGATTGAATCGGCGAACAAAGCGTCGCCGGTGAACACTATTCCGAGGTTTTTCTCCCACAGACTTATTCCCCCGCGGGTATGTCCGGCTGTCGGCAGAACCTCGAGTGTAATATTGCCGGCGGAGATCGAGTCGCCGTCATTCAGCATTCGATCGGCCGCTCCGGCGATTATCGGCTCTCCGAAAACCGCCGACAGGTTGGCCATGGGGTCGATAAGCATCCGGGCGTCCTCTTTGTGGATGCAGACAGGCGCTTTCAACTTGTCTCTTATTTCGGACACGGCCCCGATATGGTCAGAATGTCCGTGGGTGAGAACGATAGCTTTTATATCAAGTCCGTATCGGGATGCGACCGCGAGAATTCTGTCGGCTTCATCCCCGGGATCGATAATCAATCCTTCGCCCGCTTGACCGAGAAGGTAACAGTTCACGGCCAACGGGCCTACCTCAAGGCAATCAAAAATCAATTTGCCGGCGGAATCCAACGCCACTGTTCGACCTGCCTCAATTGTTCAACCTGATTGATGAAAGTGATTGTAAATTTCGATGGCAAGCGCGCTCGGGACGACTCTGGCGGCCAGAAGATCCTGCAGCCGGGCGGCCTTTATTTTTTCAAGCGAGCCGAAAGACTTCAAAAGCGCGATCTTTCTTTTTTCGCCTATGCCCGATATGGCATCGAGCTCCGACAATTCGACCCTGCGGCTCCGCAGGTTTCTGTGATAAGTCAAGGCGAATCTGTGGGCTTCATCTCTTATCAGCTGCAGCAGCTTCAGCGCCGATGACGTCCTCGGAATGCCGATCGGAGTCCCTCTGCCGGGCAGATATACCTCCTCGAATCTTTTGGCGATCGCCGCACACGGCTGCGATTCAAGTCCCAGATCGCGTAGCGCCTCGAGAGCCGCCTTAAGTTGACCTTTACCACCGTCGACAAGCAAAAGATCCGGAAAATCTTCTCCGGTTTCGGCAAGCTTGTTGAAATAACGGGCGACCACCTCCCCCATCATCGAAAAATCATCTTGCCCCTCGACCGTCTTTATCTTGAAACGGCGATATTTCTTTTTTAGCGGTTTGCCGTTGGCGAAAAAGACGATCGAGCCGACTGCATCGGTACCGCCTAGATTCGAGACATCGCAGGCGGCGATATCGAACGGGACGTTTTTCAAATAGAGATCTCTTTGCAAACTCAACAAGGCGGCCTGCGGCCGTTTCCGCGTGGTGCTTTTTTGGGCGATCAATTCGCCGAGCAGCAGACGGGCGTTTTTTTCGGCAAGTTCAATCAATCTGTGTTTTTCACCTTTCCGGGGATTGAGAATCTGCGGCGGGTTATCCGTTTTCTTTTCGAACCAGGCGGCGATCAACTCCGGGTCATCGGGGAGAGCGGGAAGATAAATTTGTTCGGGAATATAGGCGCTTGCGGCATAATATCTCAATAGAAACGATCGGATTATTTCCTCAACCGGTATGTCGGCCGCGGCGGTGAGGTAAAAGTGTTGACGACCGATCATCACCCCCTGCCTGATTTGCAGCACCACGATACAGATGTCATCGCCGCTGCGGTCTAAGGCTATAACGTCGCGGCTGCCGAAGTCCGCCTGATCCACTTTCTGCCGCTGAATTATGGAATCGATCGCCCGAAGTTGGTCGCGCACTTGGGCGGCTTTTTCAAATTCGAGATTGTCCGATAAAGCGGCCATCTTGGCTTTCAGCAAATCGGCCACTTCTTCGGTTTTTCCTGATAAAAACAAGGCCACCCCGGAAATGATTTCGGCATACTCCGCAGGATTTGTCCGATCTGGTTCGCAGCAGCCCGGGCATCGTCCAATATGAAAGTCAAGACAGACGCGGTATTTTTTGGCCGATGGAATTATCAAATTGCAGGAACGGACCGGAAAGATTTTTCGGATCATTTTCAGCGTGCTACGCATCGATTTGACGTTCGTATATGGACCGTAGTATTTCGCTTTATCGTCGGTAATGCGCCTCACCACAAGAACCCTCGGATAGGCCTCGTTGGTGATTTTTATATATGGAAATCGCTTGTCATCTTTCAGATTCACGTTATACCGGGGTTGATATTCTTTGATCAGATTCGATTCGAGGATCAAAGCTTCCAGCTCGTTATCGGTGGTCAAGACTTCGAGATCGGCGATCGTCTGAACGAGGCGGGCGATCCGCGGATGGTCGTGCGTTTGGCCGAAATACGATTTGACCCGGTTTTTCAGGCTTTTGGCCTTGCCGACATAAATGACTTTCCCTTCCGCATTTTTGAATAAATACACGCCGGCGGAATCGGGAATGTTGTTCAATTTCGTGCGCAGTTCGATATTTATTTTCATTCCGATCGAATTATTATCGACCTGCAATGCCTTATTATCAAGACGGCTTTTTGTCACGGTTCATTTATATAAACAGCGCATGGGGAATTTGTCAAGCATGCCGGCGGGCGGTCTCAAATCGGCGGATTCGAGCCGGAACGGCGATCTACCCGGGCGGCCAATGAAACCAGCGACCGCCGAGCAGATGAAGGTGAAGATGCATCACGGTTTGCCCGGCGTGATCGCGGCAATTCACTACGGTTCGATAGCCGCTCGAGGAAATCTTCAAATCGGAGGCAAGCCGGGCGGCTCTAGCACACATTTCGCCGAGAACGGCCGGCGGGGCATCCTCGATCGTCGGATAATGAGCCTTGGGAATAATCAACACATGAACCGGCGCCTGCGGATTTATATCCCGGATGGCGATCAAATTATCATCTTCAAAAACGAATTCCGCCGGAAGCGAGCGTTCGATGATTCTGCAAAAAATACATTTGTTCATTTCGGCTCAAGCATTGCGCCTATTATCGACAACAGACTTATGGCGGCTGTTTCCGCCCGCAGCCGCCGCCGCCCAAGACTGACCGCCTCGAACCCGGCCGCAATAATCCGGGTTACTTCAGCATCGGAAAAGCCGGATTCGGGACCGACAAGAAGAAATATCGAATCGGGAACGGGCTCAAATAGATTTATCACCGGTGGTTTCCCCCGGCTTTGATCGGCGATCACCTTTTTATGGTAACGTTCCGCCAAAGCAAGCATTGAATCCAGCTCCAGCAGAGGTGAAATCTGAGGCACCACCGATCTTAATGACTGCTTGGCGGCGCTCCGGGCGATACTGCGCCAGCGGTTCAGCCGCCGATCGTCGGAAAAAAACCGCCGCTCTTTCAAATAGCACTTTTCAGAGATGCAGAAACCGATTGAGGCTACACCGAGTTCGGTTGCCTTTTCGACGATTAGGTCGGCTTTTGTCGGACGGCAGAGACCGCAAAACAGGGCAATATCGACGGCGAATTCATTCACGCCCTGCCGGGTTTCGATAATTTCGGCGGTCACCTGGCCATTCTTGATAGATGTTATTTTCGCGGTAACCTGTTTGCCACAGCCGTCGATCGCCCTGAATATGTCACCAACGGCGGCCCGTATCACCCGCACCAAATGGTGTGATTCCTCCCGGTCGAGGGTAAATCGCTCCTCGCCCAAGCTATCCGGCGGAACAAGCACCGTTGTCGCTTTAACTTGCATATATCACCTCAAGCTCTGCGCAAGGCCAAAGTAAGCCACTCATCACCGGCGAACTTTTCCACAACATGAAATCCATGATCTTCAATGAAACGGCTTATCCGCCTGTCTTCCTCATTGAGTATTCCGGAAAGAATCAACCAGCCGTCGTCGGACAACGATTTGTCCAACAGCTCGAATGATCGAACGATCTGCTCGGTTGTCAGATTGGCCGCCACAAGGTCGCAGCGCTCCGGCGCAATATAATCATCCGACAGGAAAAGACCGAATTCGACCTGATTCATGGTCATATTCGCTTTGGCGCATTCGACCGCCGCCGGGTCGTTGTCGACGGCGTAAACCTTACTTGCCCCAAGTTTGCAGGCGACTATCGCAAGGATGGCGGTACCGCATCCGTAATCAAGCACCTTTTTATTCCGGCAGCCTATTTTTTCGAGAGTCTTGATACAATTGGCGGTTGTTTCATGATGACCGGTGCCGAAGGCGGCGCCGGGATCGATCGTAATTATCAGCTCATTATTCACCGGCGGCTGTTTTGCCCAGCTCGGGCAGATGACTATATGTTCGGTAATGCGGATCGGCTGAAACGATTCTTTCCAGCAGGCAAGCCAATCTTTATTTTGCAGGATACACGATTCGATGATTCTATAGGACGGGTTGTCGAAATTGGCGGCGATCGCCTTAAAGTAACAATCGACCTCTGCAACAGTCAAATCGGGAAACCGATTCCTATCGATATAGGCTGTAATTTTTGTATCTTCCCTGTCTGAACCATCTTCCAGAACGACGCCGCGGGAACTTCTTTCGATCAAAAAATTGGCAATAACATCAACCAGAGTCGACGGGCAAGCGATAGTCACCTTTTGAAATCCCGCATCAGCCAAAATCAGACTCCAAGGGTCTGGCGAAGCTTTTCGAAAAACGATTTGTCGGAAACCGGCGGAGCCTTCTGCAGAGCGGCCAGTTTTTTGATAATCTCTTTTTCCTCGGCCGATAGCTTGGTGGGGGTTATGACATGCACCCGCACCAATTGATCGCCCCGTCCATAACTGTTCAGGTGAGGCAACCCTTTGCCTGCGAGCCGAAACACTTTTCCGGATTGGGTTCCGGGCGGAATTTTCAGGCGCAACGGGCCGGAAAGAGACTGGATTTCGATATCGTCGCCCAAGGCCGCTTGGGCGAACGAGATCGCCTGCTCGCAGATTATATCGTCGCCGTGTCTGGTGAATATCGGATGATCGATCTCCTCGATCACGACTATCAGGTCCCCGGACTGGCCGCCGCGGGGGCCGCAATCGCCGGCGCCTTTCACCGGAATATAATTACCTGTCGAAACGCCGGCGGGAATTCGCACTTTTATTTGGGTGTGTCCTTTGACTCGTCCGTTGCCGGCGCAGTCGAGGCAGGGTTTTTCGATGACTCGGCCGGTCCCGCCGCAAGCGGAACAAGTGGTAACATTGATGATTTGTCCGAATATCGATCGGCTCACCGATTGCACTTCCCCCCTGCCCCGGCAACGCGGGCATTGCTTTTCCCCGGTTCCTTTTTCGGCGCCGCTGCCTCCGCATCGTTCGCATTCGACAAGCCGCTGAACCTTGATCGTTTTCTCGACGCCACTGGCAATTTCATCGAGAGACAATTTCAGGGTTATCTGGAGATCCCGGCCGCGCTGGGTCCTGGAGCTCCGCCGACTGCCGGTCATGGTCTCTCCGAAAATACTTTCAAATCCGAAACCGCCGAAATCCCTCATGAAGGAACGCAGGGCGTCGTTGATATCGAATCCGAATCCGCCGAACCCCTCGAATCCGGTTCCCGAGAGGCCCTGATGGCCGAATCGATCGTAAGTCCTACGACGGGAAGGATCTTTCAGCACCTCATAAGCCTCGGCGGCTTCCTTAAACTTTTCCTCTGCCGCTTTATCTCCCGGGTTGCGGTCTGGATGGTATTTCAGGGCAAGCTGGCGATACGCCTTCTTGATATCATCTTCGCTGGCATCTCGGGGTACGCCGAGAATTTCGTAGTAATCTCTTTTGCTCATAGCTCAATCATTAAATCGGAAGAATATAGAATATGCCAAAGCCCAAGTCAATAATACGGACATGAAAACGGCGGTGGTTTATTGCCCTTGCCGCTTGCAGAGGTCAGGGAGGCTATCGGCGAAACCCGCAAATACTCGGCTATTCAGCGGTAAGCCGGGCATTATTGAGATCTTCGAAAACTATCAATTTGTCATAGGCGTCTGCTGGAATTCGACCCAGCATTCTTTTTTTGACGATCAGCACGACATAATACTTTTCCCGGAACCGGCGGCTGAATGCCTGAACCCGGCGCAGGCCGGCCTGAGGGGCAAAAGACATCACCGGCTCTACGATGATCGTGCGGCCTTCGATACTCATATTCTCGATTTTGAAGGTTGGGGAGAATATAAACGGTTTCGGGCCGTCTCCGTCGATTGCAAACGTTTCCGGTTTTGTTGAAAAAACCAGCCCCTGCGCCGAGAGCCAATTTTTGATTTCCGTTTCTATCATGCCTATTCAGACCGCCGCGAAAAGTAGAATATCGTTCGACGATACCCAAAACCGACCGGGTTTTAATACAATTATTGCTGCGATTAAAATAAATATAACGGACATTTCGCCATTGTAAAATGAAAATTTGCACAAAATTGTCAAATTGCAAGAAAATGCAGAGGCCGACATTTCCGGCCAATCCCCCTTACATTCTTCGCACGATAAGCCATGGTTCCGGCTCAAGATTGCTTTATCGGCCTCAAGCGGATAATGAAACCATATCCCGCGGCGATTATTCGCCTTTATTGTCGATTTAAGGGAGCCGACAGATTCAAGGCTTACTTGTCGTCAACCACCTCAAAATCGGCATCGACAGCCCCGTCCCCTTTATCTTTCGTGCCGGGACCTCTGCCTTTTTCGTCGGCCTGCGATTCCGTCTGGTCTTTTTTCTGGAAAGAGGCTTGTTTATAGAGTTCTTCTGCAAGTTTATGGGAGGCGGTTTGCAGCTCATCGCAGGCTTTGTTTATTGTGCCGATATTGTCCGATTTTGCCGCTTCCCGGCAGGACTCGATCGCCTTTTCGATCCGCGATCTTTCCTCAGGGGAAAGTTTGTCGCCGTATTCTTTAAGCGATTTTTCCGTCGAGTAAATGATGCTGTCGGCCTTGTTTTTCGCCTCGACCAATTCCCGCCGGGCTTTGTCTTCTCCCGCATGCAGCTCGGCATCGCGTTTCATCTTCTCAACTTCCTCTTTGGATAATCCGGAGGATGATTCAATCTTGATTGATTGTTCCTTGCCGGTTCCGAGATCCTTGGCCGAAACGTGCAGTATGCCATTAGCATCGATATCAAAAGTGACTTCGATCTGCGGCACGCCTCGTGGAGCGGGCGGGATACCGACCAAATCGAATCGCCCCAGCGTCCGATTGTAGATAGCCATTTCCCTTTCGCCCTGCAGAACATGGATCGAAACGGCCGGTTGATTATCGGCGGCGGTCGAAAAAATCTGCGATTTGCGGGTTGGAATCGTCGTATTTCTTTCAATCAACTTCGTGAACACCCCGCCTAGCGTCTCGATTCCGAGCGACAACGGCGTAACATCGAGCAGCAGCACATCTTTGACATCGCCGGCCAGAACGCCCGCTTGAATGGCGGCACCTATGGCAACCACTTCGTCAGGATTGACACCTTTGTGCGGCTCCTTGCCGAACAGCTCGCGGACTATTTCCTGAACTTTGGGCATTCTGGTCATTCCGCCCACGAGGACGACTTCATTGATATCGCTAGCTGAAAGACGGGCATCGCGCAAAGCCTGCCGGCAGGGTTCGATAGTGCGCTGGATCAAATCATCAACAAGCTGTTCCAATTTGGCCCGGGTAAGGGTTATATCCAGATGGCGGGGGCCGCTTTGATCGGCCGTAATAAACGGCAGATTGATGCTCGTTTGCATGGTGCTCGAAAGTTCGCATTTAGCTTTTTCGGCGGCTTCCTTCAATCTCTGCAAAGCCATTCTGTCGTTACGCAAATCGATTCCATTCGATTTTTTGAACTCATCGGCCAGCCAGTCGATTATCCGCTGGTCAAAATCATCGCCGCCAAGGTGGGTATCGCCGTTGGTGGCCCTCACCTCGAAAACACCTTCGCCCAGCTCAAGGATTGAGATATCGAACGTTCCGCCGCCGAGATCGTAGACGGCGATTTTTTCATCTTTCTTTTTTTCAAGTCCGTAAGCCAGCGAGGCGGCCGTCGGCTCGTTGATTATCCTCAAGACTTCAAGTCCGGCTATCTCACCGGCGTCTTTGGTGGCCTGTCTTTGGCTGTCGTTGAAATAGGCGGGAACCGTTATTACGGCTTTGCTGACCGTTTCGCCAAGATAATCTTCCGCCGCCCGTTTCAGGTATTGCAGAATCATCGCCGAGATTTCCGGGGGTGCATATTCTTTGCCGCCCGCAAGGATCCGGACATCATCATTTGGCGCCTTGGTAATCTTATAGGGGACGAGCTTTTCCTCGGAAGCAACCTCCGCGTGGCGGCGGCCCATAAATCGCTTTATCGAAAATATGGTGTTCTCCGGATTGGTAATCGCCTGCCTTTTGGCCGTTTGCCCCACTAGTCTCTCACCGGTTTTGAGAAAGGCAACCACCGAGGGCGTAGTACGGGATCCATCCGGATTCGGGATCACTTTCGGTTCGCCGGCCTCCATTATGGCCACGCAGGAATTTGTAGTGCCGAGATCAATACCGATCACTTTAGACATATCTTAACGCTCCTTGCCTGCCTCAATTCGAATCTATTGAATATGTATTAGTACGCTATTTATAGCAAAAGAATTCGGCAAAATCAAGAGGATGGATGGCGGATCAAAATCCGCTTCGCTTTTCAGGAACAATTCCGGCCGCCGGTTCCGCGTTCCCCTTAAAATTCAGCCTTATCGGGCTTGGATGATTCATTTTCGATATCCGCCTCGGCGACAGCCGGCAGGCCGCGGGATCGGCGCAATTCCTCGATTTTGTCAAGCGGTTTCTGCAGCTGATTTTTGCGGGTCGAGATCAATTTCCCGAAATCTTCCTGAAGCTGTTCGATTCGCTTGCCCACCTTTTCGTGGCTGTCGATAAACGCTTTCCATTGCCGGGAAAATTCGCCGAGTAAAATCAGGATTTGTGATGCCGTCTTTTCGAGATTGAAATTCTCGGTGGCGCGCCGGATAAGCACCAAGATAGCGAATAGGGTCATCGGCGAGCAGATTATGATTTTCTGAGAAATCGCCTTCTCGATCAATCCAAAATCATGCTGGTTGATAAATGAGAAAATCTGTTCGTTGGGAACAAACAGCAGCACCATATCGAGGGCGTCCTCGTCGCTGGCGGCGTAATTGCGATCGGCGATAGTCTTGATATGAGAGTGGACGTCTTTCAGAAAGCGGACTTTCAAACGTTCTCTTTCTTCTTCCGATGAGGCCTCCAGATAGCTCCGGTAATTATCGAAAGGGAATTTCACGTCCATGAACAACTTTTGTTTTGGAGGTATCGGAAAAGTGAAGTCCGGCCGGCCGCCGCCGACATTCGATTTCTGCTTGAAATAGTTGATCCCTTCGATGAATCCGGCGAATTTCAAGACGTCCTCCGCCATTCTTTCGCCCCACTGGCCGCGGGCACCGGCCGAGGCAAGCGCTTCGCCGAGTCTTCCCGTGATATCCGCCAACCTCAACATCTGGCCCTGAGTCGTTTTCATGAGTTCCGAGATTTGGCCATGCTGAAGGCGATAATCTTTATCGAGTGCGCCCATTTGATCCCGAAGCCGATTGACTTCTTCTTTGATATTCTGGCAAGTTTGAAAGATTGCGTCTTTTTTCGATTCGATATCTTTCATGCCCACCGCGGTCTGCTCCGAAAGCGTCGTCTTGGCCATCTCGAGGAAATTTTTGATATTTTTATCGAGAGCCTCCAGAGAAACCGAATAAAAGGAATCTTTCAGGTTGGCGAAAATCCCCTGATAGTCGGAGAGTCTTTCGAGATTCGCCTGTCGGGCCGATTCAAGCGCCAGTTCGCTCAATTGTTTCTGGCGGCCTTTCATGATAAAATAGGCTGCCGCCGCCCCGGCAAAAAGTCCGACTATGAAAATCGCGATTTCCTGCATGGTATTCGGCCAAGCCTTTCCGGCCGACCGGCTCGCCTAATCCCCGGAATCAGCCTGTTCAGCGAGAATCTTGATTCGATTCAACTGATATCTCGAAACGAAATAATCAGCCACCTCAATCAGGTATTTTGCGGAAAACCACGGCACGAATCCGGTATAGTCCGCCTTTATTTTCAAAAGCAGCAGGGTCGAGTTTCTTCCGCTTTTTCTGAGATAGTAACCCGCGCAGATCTTGTTGAACCTGTTGAACGGAAACCTCTGGCGGTAAAGCTCGATCGTTATCCCCTGGTTGTCTTTGGCCTGCACCACGTTACCGGCCAGAAAACGATCGCCAACCTCGATTTCGGGCAAGTCCCGGATGATCATCTTGGCCGGATGATTCCTTATTAGATCAATAAGGTTCACCTTGAAACTCAAAATCCCCTCCGTTGCGAGTTTCTGAACGAAAGGATAGACGACCTTGGGACTGGCGTCGATCCTGATCGCTCTGATCACCGTGGTCTTGGCTTGAGGCATGATTTTATCGATAGGGAATTCCCGCTCTACATCTTCTTTCTCGGCGTTCCAGACGTTCCAACCGGGAATGACGAACGATTCGAACAGGAAAAGAAAAACCGCCATTAAAATTAAAACGAACAATATGTAAACGCGCGGCTGGACCGACGGGAAAAAGATGCCGATGAACCATTTCCAGATGATTTTGAAAAACCAGCCGAGCAACAGAATGATTCCGAAAAGCGCCCAGAAAGCGAACAGCTGGGGATTGCCGGCAATCAGGAATGCCCCGGCAACAACCAGCCAGATGGCGATCGATATGGCGTATTTAAGCAGTGTGATCACTATCGCCCTCTTCAAGGCGGATCGTCGGTCTCACGGGACGCGGCCAATTCCGCAGTTCTTTCTGTCAAGAGAACCGATTATAAGGTCAATCCGCAATTAGGGCAAGACCTAATTTGGTTATCGTTAAGCGGCGATATCGAGGGGACTGCTGACCCGAGCCATCCGCCGAAGCGATACCATCGGCGATGAAAGCTTCACTTCATTTTGTCCAGCATCCCGAATATTTCGTCGGTTTCAGGGAATCTGCCCAGCTTTTTTTTGGAAAATATCAGGATACCATCGACAACGATTTCGAACACGCCGCCGCCGGATTCAATCAGCTTCGGCTTAACGCCGTATTTCTTTTCGATCTGGGAGGCCAGCCCGGCCGCCTTTGGCAAGTAATTTCACATGACGCAGTATTCAATCGAAATATTCATTGCTTCTCCCTGCATTATGGCCGAATGCCGCAGAATTACTTTTCTTCGACATCCTCCCCTGTCATCTCGATAGCCACATATTCGGTCGGCGGCGCCTCGGCGGGTGCGGTCACGACTGCATCGGTCGGCTTTTCTAATACTTCGAAAAGCGGAAGATCGATGCGTTCTATAAGCTCGTCCGCCAAATGCCGGTAATCCTCGGCCCCGTAAGATGACGAGTATCTGGTGATGGCGAATCCATGCGCCGGCGTTTCGGCCAATTTTATGTTTTTTCTGATATATGTTTTGAATAGAAGCGGGCCGAGATGTTCCGAAGACCGCATCTGATCGAGGATCGTTTTCGATAAATTCGTGCGGGAATCAAACATCGAAGGCAGGATGCCGGCGATCCGCAGGCGGGGATGAAACCTGCTTTTTATCTCTCCGAGCGTTTCGAAAAACGGAATCGTGCTTTCGAGCGCCAATATCTCGGTTTGTAATGGAACGATTATTTCGGTCGATGCGCAAATCGCATTGATGGTCAGAAGTTCGTATGAAGGCGCCGAATCGATCAAAATCAAATCGAAGCCCTCGAGAGTCGAAATCTTGTCCTGAAGAAGATGCTCGCGGCGGTCCGCCTGGGCAAGCTGATCGGCTTTCGCCCTTAGGTCTCTGCCGGCGGGAATGATCCAGCAATTCAGTTTTTCCCAACGCGCCACCGCCCTCTGGGGATGAATTTCGCCGAGCAGCACTTCCCCTATCGAAGGAAAGTCGGAGACACCGGCCCACGTCGACAGGCTTTTTTGAGGATCGAGATCTATAAGTAGAGTTCGAAAGCCCTTGAGGGCAAGGGCTGCGCCAAGATTGGCACAGGTGGTTGTCTTGCCGACTCCGCCCTTGAGATTGATAATGCCAATTATCCTTGTCATGCCGTCTCTTTCGCCTTTCTCCTTGAAAAGTGCAAAGCAGCTTTCCGGAAGGTCGACATCCCCTCAGGCGACGATTCTTTCCTGATTCTGCTCATGGATATTTTCGGTAAACACTCCCGCGATCGGAACGCCAAAGTAAAGGCAATCTTACACCTTTGTAAATCCGAACGCGCAAAAACAGCCTTGTTGATTATCCGGTGCAGGATTACGCCGGCGGCATCAACATAATAAATCGGCGATAAAACAAATAAATCATAACAAACTTCGTTTATCGGCCGATTTTTGAGAAGGCGCCGATTGATTTCCTGATCACTCTTGAGGCCTTAAGTCCCGATAATTTTCCGGACGATGAATCAACCGCATTTCAGGCGTAACCTAGTTGTCTCAAATCAGTCCCGTCAATTCTCCTTTCTTTTGGCTACCGCCACCCGGGCCGGCCTTAGGATGCGGCCATCGGCCCGGTAACCTTTTTGTATCTCTTCAAGGATAATGCCTTCCTCCGTCGTATTCGATTCGATCTGCGCCACGGCCTCGTGCAAAGCCGGATCAAACCGCTCACCGACAGCAGATATTTTCTCGATTCCTTTTTTCTTCAATAGCTCATTCATTTTGGCGAGAATCAGATCCATGCCCTGTCTTATAACTTCGCTATCGGCATCGGAATGACAGAGCGCCCGTTCGAAGTCATCGACGATGTCGAGCAGTTCGCGACTGTAGTCATCGGTCGAGGTTTGCATGACACGGATATATTCCCTAGCCATCCGCTTCTTATAATTTTCAAACTCAGCCGCCAAACGCAGATATTTGTCTTCAAGCTCTTTATATTTCTCGGCGATCGATTGCTCGCTTTCGTCCGGCTTTTCGGGGACGTCAGCGCCGGTGACCGCCTTTATCTCGGAGTCGATTTCGGAACTTCCGCCTTCCTCCCGCTCCGGCAAAATGTCTTCAGATTGCATAATGCATCCCGATCATTTTGGGCATCGTATTTAAGGAAATATCGATTGCCTGTCAAGATTTATCCGTAAGAATATTCGAAAGCATCTTGGCAGTATAATCCATCAGACTCACCAATCGTGAATAGTTCATTCTGGTGGGGCCGATAATGCCGATCACGCCTTTCATCCCGACAACGTTATAAGACGAAGTCAGAACCGATATCTGTTCGCCGCTTGCGGCAAGGCTGTCGTGCCCTATCATCACGGCGATACCTTCGGAAATGCCGGCGCTCTCGAGAAGTTGCCTGATTGCGCTTTTGTTTTCCACCAGCGACACGACCTGCGCCACATCCCGCGGATCCTGAAACTCGGGCTGTTTGGAAAGATTCGAAGTTCCGGCGAAATGCAGGTGATGGTTGTCCGGAATATCCCACAACTCGTCGCCGCCCTCGATCAACAACTTGATCAATTTGGGATCGCCCTGCTGCGTATCCTTGACTCTTTCGCCGATAGTTCTGCGGATTTCTCCCAAGGTCAGCCCGCATAATCTCTCATTTAATATCTGGGCGGTCTCGTTCAGGGCGATATCCGACAAATCAACCGATGTTTCGAGTATTATCGATTTGACGAATCCCGATTGAACGACCAGGATGACCAGCAGCTTCTTTTCGCCCACCGGTATCAGCTCCAATCGGGTCAAAACCGCCGCTTCGATACGAGAGACCAGCGTTACGCTCAATTGGTTCGATAAGTTGCTCAAGATTCTGCAGGTATGTTCAAGCAGGACGTCGATCGCCCGATACTCGCCGCCTATCTGCTCATCGATCAAGGATTTCTCATCGGAAGAAATTTTTTCGGGGGTCAAGAGATAATCGACATAATTGCGATAGGCTGTCGCCGTCGGAATTCTGCCCGCCGAGGCATGGGGATGTTTCAGGTATCCCATTTCCTCGAGATCCTTCATTATATTGCGTATGGAAGCCGGCGACAGGCCGATATTATATTTTTTCGACAGGGTGCGCGACCCGACCGGTTCGGCGGTATTGATATAGTATTCGATCAGCGCCTTTAGAATCAGCTTCTCGCGGTCAGACAAATCGGCGAAGCTCATTAGCCAACTCCTGGATATATAATAATACTGTCGGCATTTCCGTCAAGTCCTTACTGTCGTTGATTGAATTCTTTGACGGGCGAATTTGTTTCAGGCTATCTTCAAAAATCATTTTCGGCACGGCTGTTGCCTAAATCTTGCGCGAGCGGAGGATGGAAATCACCAAAAATATGCCCAGCACAGCGGCGAATAGATATCCAATCAGGCCTAAAAGCGGGATATCGAAAACCGTATACCCTTTCTGCATGGTGGCAATGATTGATGATCCAACTATCAGGGCGGCCACCAGAAGCGACAACGACAGACGGTTCGATGAGCGGTCAAGTTCGCGGATAAATGAATCGAGATTTTGCACCCGCATCTGCAGTTGAAGTTCGCCGCGGCGCAGCCGTTGCAAGACCTGGCGCATCTCTTGAGGCGATTGGGTCAACAGCCAGCGCAATTCATCCGCCAGCGCCTGAAAGTCCCTGATGAATCTTCGCGGATTATATTTCCTGGCCGTTAGATTTCTCATATAGGGCGACATTTCCGATATCAAATCGAACTCGGGGTTCAGCAACCGGGCGAGCTCTTCATAGGTGACCAACGATTTTCCGAGCAGCATGAATTCCGTCTGGAATCTGATCCGGTGCTGCTGGACGAACGCATACAGCTCCTCCATCAGGTTGCGGACATTTATGTCGCCCAGCGAAACGCGATAATATCTGATGATCAGTTCGCTTATGTCCTGTTCAAGCCTTTTCAAATCGGCCGCATCCTCGATAACCCCGATGTTGCGCAGGACGCGGACGATGGCGGCGGAATCGCGGGAGACGATGGCCGCAACCAGATCGCCCAGCTCGTCCATCTGAGATTCCGAAAGGATTCCCATCATGCCGTAATCGACCGGCGCAATTACACCATTATCGAGCACGAAAAGGTTCCCCGGATGAGGATCGGCATGGAAAAAGCCGTCTTCGAAAATCATTTTCAGGACCAACCGGGCGCCGTTTCGGCAGACCTGAGCCGTATCTATGGCCGATCGTTTCAACTCGCCGATTCGCGATATTTTGATACCCTGAACAAGTTCCATCGTCAAAATCCGGGAGGTGCAATATTTTCGATAAAGCTTGGGTATCTTGATGCCCTTCTCGTTCCGGAAATTTCTGGCGAAGATTTCCATGTTTCTGGCTTCGTTGAGAAAATTCAGCTCCTTCATCGTCGTGCGCGCGAATTCCTCCACCAATCCGGGGGGATTGAACCGACGGCTTTCCGGAACGTTGCTTTCCAGCAACTCGGCGATTTCCCGGAAAATCCTGATATCGGCCTCGATAATCCGCCTGATCCCCTCCCTCTGGATTTTGATCACCACGACCGTACCGTCGGGCAGGACCGCCCTATGCACCTGCGCCAGCGAGGCCGAGGCTATCGGCACCTGTTCGACGGAAGCGAAAATTTCCGATATCTCGCCTTTCAGTTCCCGTCGCAGTATGCTTTCGGTAAGCGGCCAAGGCATCGGTTCGACCTCGTCCTGCAGGCGCGACAATTCGGCGATGTATTCATATGGCAACAAAAAAGGCCTGGTCGAAAGGACCTGGCCAAATTTGATGAACGAGGGGCCGAGTTCTTCGAGAGCCATGCGCACCCTTATGGGAGTGCTTAAATGTTTCGAGCGCGCCGGAATCCTTTTCAAGGCATGTTTCATCGGGGTTATCATATTCAGGCGACTGACGAGTTCGCCGAATCCATGCCGGATGAGAATCGCGGCTATCTGGTTATAGCGCACGAAATTTTTGAATTTGATATCGGGACGGGGAAGCGACATCAGTCATCCTTTATCGACCGGAATAACGGGCAGGTCGGTTTTCATGGAATATCGCTGATAGAGCGTCGGAAAAACACCGGATATTCAATCGCCGGATTTATTTGACTTCAGCTCGGCAATTTCCTTTTCTATCAGGTCGATCCGCTCGGCCAGTCTGTCGATTTTCGCCAAAAGGTTGAGCTTTTTCATTGCGCTTTCCACCTGTTTTTCGATCGCCTCTTTCGCCTTGCCCGTGGACGACTCCATTTTTTCGGCCAATCGCTTGAGGGCCTCGGCTTTTTCGCTGGAGGTCATTTCGCCCTTCTTGACCAGTTCGTCCATCATCTCTTCCAGCCGCTCCTTAGATAGGTGCAAAGCTCCGATCGCCGCCAGCATTAATCTCTTTGCCGTATCCATGATCGCTCCTTTGTTGAATCACTCCAATATATTTATCGTCATCGAAAGCTTCTACTTTGCCCGGCTCGAGTAATCTCCCGACATAACTCATTATATTGCTGTGGCCGCAAAAGGTTACAGTTTTTCGGGATAAATCACTACAGGATAACGAAAAAGCACATTACCAGCTTCCGCCGGCCCCGCCGCCGCCGGTCGAACCGCCTCCAAATCCGCCAAAGCCGCCGAATCCGCCGCTTGAACCGCCTCCCCACCCTCCGTAACGGGGACCGCCGAAGAATATCGGCGGAAATAAAAATATGCCGTGCCTCTTCCTCTGGAAACGTGACATTATGCTCGATATGAAAACCAGAATAATAAAAACGGCCAACGCCCAGCTGCTGAATTCCGTGTTTGGCCTTTTTTTCTTGGGATAATCGATTTTCTCACCGGCCACGATCCGCCCGATTTTGTAAACCACCGCCTTTATTCCCCCGGCATAGTCACCCTGTCTGAATCTCGGCACCATTTCACGGCGATAAATTTCACCTACCAAACCATCGGGTAGGACTCCCTCAAGACCATATCCCACGGTAATCCAAGCTTTGCGGTCATTGATCGCAATCAGTATAAGGACTCCGTTATCGGCTCCCTTTTTGCCGATTTTCCATTTGTCGTAGAATTCCACCGAGAGCGCATCGATCGATTGACCGCCGAGGTCGGACAGTATCGCCACGGCTATTTCGACGCCGGTGGCGGATTCGATCGCCCGGATATCGGAGGTGATTTCGGCTTCGGCGCGTTTATCGAGCACGCCCGCGTAGTCGCTAACGTAGCCGAGCGGGGCGGGGATTTGCTGGGAAACAGCCGATACGAGGAAAATCAGACAGAAAACGGTGATGCGCAGCATAGTTAATTATAGCGGGTAATCGAATGCTTGGTCAAGAGATAAAGACCCGGCGATGGCGGAAGTCCATCGATCGAGCCGAGCCCGGAGATTATTTGGTCACGGACATCATGACGACTTTGACCATGTTAAGCAGCCTTTCGCAGGAAAACGGTTTTTTGATAAAAAGGTCACCGCCTGCCTTGAAAGACATCCCCGCATCATCTTTGGCATCCTTGCCGGTGAGGAATAACACCGGAATGTTGGCCGTTTGCGGGTCATGCTTGAGCTTGGCACAAACTTCGTAGCCATCCATGAAAGGCATCATTATGTCGAGAAGGATAAGATCGGGCTTGAATCCTTTGGCGGACTCGAGTCCGGACACTGAAGAGTTCTCGATTTTGACCGTGTAGCCGGCATTGACCAGAAAAGCTTGGATAATTTCGGTAATCTCGGGTTCGTCGTCGATAACCAGAATTTTGCCTTTTGAGGCCATAATCATTCCCCCGAAAGGTTGTATAAATCGGGCCGGCGATCAAGCAGCAAATCGTTATATTTGTTTATCCGCTTATCGCGCGCATCCACATAGTTGATATCGGCAACAAAAACTTCTTCTTTATCGGTTGCCGCGCGTTGCAACACATTGCCCCAAGGATCTGTTATCTGACTGCCGCCGGTAAACCGGCATTCCTGACCTTTCCTCGATTCCCAGCCGATCCTGTTGCAAGTCAGGGTAAATATATGATTCTCGATTGATCGGGTAACCATGGCCGCCTGACAATATGGCAATACAAGATTGGCCGGATGACAGATAAGATCGGCGCCTTTGACGGCCAAATTACGGGCGATTTCGGGAAATATCCAATCGAAGCAGATCATCATGCCCAAGCGCATCCCCTTGTATTCGATTGCGTTCGGCAGGCTCCGGCCGGATGAAAATACAAGTTTTTCGGTTGCGAAAAGATGGATTTTGCGGTAAATGGATCTCAGGCCGCTTTGGTCGATAAAAGCGCTTGAATTATAAAACTCATCTTCGCCGCGTTCGGCGAAACCGAACACGACGGCACAATTCCGATCGGCGGCGAAATTGGAAAGCAGGCGGATCGTCAGACCATCCGCCGGAGATTCGGCAAGCTCATCGGCCTCATTTTTCGTCAGGATCAAATAGCCGGTGGCGAACAATTCCGGCAACACGTATAGATCGGCCGGATTTGTTTCCATGAGATAAATCGCCTTTTCGATATTGGCCACCTTGCAGCCGAATATCGGGTCTATCTGGACATAGGCGACTTTCATTGCGGCTATAGATACGGCCGCTGGCGGAGATCGGCAAGCAAAAAGAATTCTCAGTCCGATTGAATATATAATTGACCTTGAACCGTAAGAACTTATCGCGCTAACGTAATCCTTGCCTTTCGCATCCAAGGCGATTATCCTCACAAGCGATGAGCGATGACAAACCAAACCTGACGGAGCTGTCGGCCGAAGAGATGATGGAATTTTGCCGGAAACACGGCCGAAAAGCTTTCAGCGGCAAGCAGTTGTTTCGCTGGATATTCAAACACGGAATCGATGATTTCGCGGCAATGAGCAATCTGGCGAAAGATTTTCGAACCCTGCTTGCGGCCTCTGCCGAGATAGGTAGATTGGAGCGCATAAGAGAATTGAAGTCTGCCGACGGCACCGCCAAAACTCTCTGGAAAACAGCCGACGGCGAATTCGTCGAATCAGTCCTGATACCCGATGAGCGGAGACTGACGCTTTGCCTGTCGGCGCAGGCCGGATGCCCTATCGGCTGCAGGTTCTGCGCCACAGGATTGGCGGGATTCAAAAGGAATCTCACCGCAGGGGAAATCTACAATCAGTTCATACAAACAAAACGACAATTGCCCGCCGGCGTCGATATCACAAATATCGTTTTCATGGGAATGGGCGAGCCGCTGTTGAACTACGCGGCGGTGATGAAAGCAGTCACCTTTTTGACCAGTCAGAACGGCGGCGGATTGGCCAATCGCCGAATAACGATTTCGACGATAGGTTTGATAAACGGCATTACGAGACTTATAAGAGACAACGCAAGGCTCGGATTGGCGATATCGCTCCACAGCGCTATCGAGGAAAAACGGCGCCGGCTCATTCCGAGGGCAGGCTATCACCCCTTGTCG
>Ga0129299_1000351_pt1 | contig 28774 bp, 41 predicted proteins | sample ConPoolayeCmetaG_FD_94477 | JGI IMG/M metagenome (GOLD analysis project Ga0129299, IMG submission 94477) | Hot spring microbial mat communities from California, USA to study Microbial Dark Matter (Phase II) - Cone Pool mat layer C metaG ...
GATCATAACCATTTATTATAAATCTAAGTCGAGAGTTTATTAATCTTAACCTGATTATAGAAAGAGCCATTCTTGGCCCTGATTTCAAGCAGTTTATTTTGCTATACTCTTTATCTTTCCAAATTGTAGGAACTTCTTTTATTTCAAAACCGAGTTTTCTTGCAGAATACAGCAAATCAACATCAAATGCCCATTGCGACATGCTCAACTTTGGCAAAACTCTTTCTATCGCTTTTCTCCTGAATATTTTCGCTCCGCATTGCGTGTCTTTGTAAGGCATTAAAAATAAAACTCTTATAAGAAAATTAAAAATTCTACTTACAATAATTCTTTGTATCGATTGTTTCGGATTCACTATCGCACCTTTGACATACCTGCTCGCAATCACCCCATCATAACCATTCATCTTTTCTATTAATCTAAAGTATTCTTCGGCTTCTGTAGAATCGTCAGCATCAACAAATCCGACTAAATCAAAATCTTTTGTCAAGGCATACTCAAAACCCTTTATTACTGCAAAGCCCTTGCCGCCTTGCTTGAAGTTAAGATATTTAAGCTCTTTATGCTTTTTTTGATAACTCTTGACGATTTCTTCTGTTTTGTCGGTTGTGTTGTTTATCACGACAAGTATCTCAAAATCTATCTCATTTTGCTTTTTCTTTGTTTTGAAAAATTCACAGTAATCATCAAGAGTTTTAGCTATCCTTTTCTCTTCATTATATGCTGGAATAACTATGCAGATTTTCATTTTACCTAACTTTCCAACGAAATAAGAGTATTCTTTAAATTTATCTGTTGTCTATCATCTATTTTATCGTTTCAAGCTTTATCTTTCTGATTCTAATGCCAAGCTCCCAAGCATAGCAAGAAAATTCGCGACGCAGAGAGCAATTGAAAAATTTAAGACGCTCTCTCTAAACAAATAGAGCAAAACCGCCTGCATTGCCACAAAAAATATCATAATATAAGAGTATTTCGCTTTTTTGTATGAAAGCTTGTGGAGTACAATCAGATTTGTTATAGAAAGCATACTGAAAGCAATTCCAGTATAAACTAGAATAGGGCCGATTTCCACATATTTCCCGCCAAATAAAATAATTATCACTAATTTAGGAGCTGTCAAAAAAATAATAACTGCCGCGAGGCTTAATAGCACAGTCAACACCAATGCTTTAACAAAAACCCCTTTCTTCTCGCTAACTTTTCTCTCAGATGATATAGGAAACATTGCCTTTCCTATTCCGCTTGTTGCGAAAAATATGGTTTTCCCCAATAACGAAGCAACTGCATATTTTCCGACAATGTCTGACGAGAAAAATCTTTTTGCGAGTATCACATCAAGACTTAATAACATCATAATTGCGGTGAACAATAAAAATGCACTCCAGCTGTAGCCATAAATTCCTTTTACACCTGATTTTTCTCTTTTACTTTTAATGATATCCTTAATGAAAAATAATGCTACAAAAAATCCTACAACAGTGGACAAGATTACACTATATAATGCGCCATAAACATTTCCAACGGCTAAAACCAGGATAATTGCAATAATAATCTTTGTTACAGATTCCAAATTTAAGCTTGCACCGAGCCCGAAAAATCTTTTCTTTCCTTGGAGTATTCCTCTTGCGACAGGATTTATGAAAGAGCCGAATATGAAAAGCCCAGTCAACAAAAAAAGAGAAAGCCTGATGTTGAGGAAAAAAGAAAGAAACAAAGCTATAGGAATAAATGCAAGATAAAGCAAAAAAGATATCTTCACCGCTTTTCTCAACCCTCTAAAAAGCAAATCCTTTATTTTGCCTTTGTTTTTGGAGCATTCGCTTGTGTACTTAGAGAATATTATCTGAACTGCCTCGCTCGGAACAGAAAAAATGTATATTAATGAAAACAAAGACATCAAAATCCCGTAATCCGAAACTGACAACATCCTCGCCATAAGAAAATGATATACATAATTGAAAAAATTAAATAAATTAACCATTACAAAAAGAACGATGCTTCCTCTTACAAGCTCGTCTTTTTTAAGTTCTTTGATTCTGTTTAACATCTTAGAATATGCTTGCCCTGAACAAGTACAAACCAGTCACTATTACTATAATCTGCATAAAGTGAATAAGCCAAACAACATCTTTTTCATAAACCTTTCCTTTTAATTTTTTAAGCATCAGGATAGCCAAATGCTCTAATCCATAAACTTTGTCATACGGCATTTCAAGGCTGTCATCTTTATTCGGTTTTCCGAATGATTGTTTTTTAAGCTTTCCCCTTGCTTTTAAAAATACTTCTAAAATATAAGGTATAAAGAAAAACACAGCAATTTTCTCTATATTGCCGAATATTGCCAAACAAGCAATCAACCCTCCAATCGTGTATGTTATGCTATTTCCTGGAAAAACTTTTGCAGGATACTGATTATAAAACCAAAATCCCAAAAGTGCCATAACCATCAATAAGCAGATTACTGCAAGCCAAGTTGTTCCTGTAAGCCAGGTTACTAATGCTAATCCAGAAAGAACAAGAATTCCTTGTCCTGCTTCTAAACCATTATAACCTGCGAGAAAATTAAAAGTAGTGCCCGCTCCTGTAATGCCTAATGGAATAAGAAATAGAGGGTATAGTAATCCAAAATCAATATTTCCTATAAACGGCAGAGACATCTCGGAAACTCCGGCATTCACAACAACAAGAGGAATAGAAGCAAAAACACACATTATAAGCCTAACTTTGATGCTTAACCCTCCTCTCTGCCATCCCAGCAAATCATCAACAAATCCAACACCCGCAAGAAAAAGAATTGTTGTTGTCAATGAGAAAATTTCTATAATGTTTTCACTGCTTTTAAAATAAAATGTTTTAATAGCGATATAAGCTAATACTCCCAACAAAAACCCAATAACTGCTACTATTCCTCCGGAGCCAGCAACCAATGGCCTTTTGTATTTGTTCATATCTTGCCACAAAAGCCCGATTTGTTTAGCTTTTTTTATCCAGAAAGGAATTACATACAAAGTTAGCAAAAAGCTTGCTAATAATGGTATAAAAATCACAATTTTCATCTTGCCTCTTTCTATTGGAAATTATTCGATGTTTAAAAACCCTCTTTTTAATAAAATCCTGGCTTAGCCAGTGAGAGTTCTTGGCTTGGATAATCTGTTTTCAAGTAATCAGGATTCGCTTTTATATCCTCTGGATATTTAATTTCCCATATTTTTATAGGTCCTCTTATTCCGTTGTAAAATACAAAGTCTGTAATATCAAATCCTTGGTTTCTTAAGAACTTTACAACTTCGTCATCTTCTGTATGAACTAATCTGAAGTTTTCAGACTGGTTAAAAAGATACAATCTTGCAAAATTGGTTCTTTTAACCCTGCTTCCTAAAAAAATCCCGGCCCCGATTTTATTTAATGATTTGCTTGAAATAATCGCAGGCATTATCTTAAGACATCCATCATATCCTTCTCTATTTATTTCATACATTTTTCCATTGTAATAAACGCATTTTATCGGAATCCATTCTCTTTTTTGCTGGTATACGAAATAGCCTTCTATGTTTTCAATTTCTTGTTCGTTCATTACAATCCTGATAAGAGCAATATACGATTTCCTTCCTGGATATAAAGATTCAGAACTATTTGTTTTGTAGAAGAAATCTTCGTCAAGCAAATAAGTGCCTTCAAAGTAATACTCTGTCCTATTCCTTAATTCTTTTGTTGCTTTTTCGTTCATAATAAATGTCGACAACCAAGAATACCTGTCATACTCGGAATCGCTTCCAATGCTCGCATATGCAGGATACTTTCCGATGTCTGTTGAGTCAATCAAGAGATGTGTTGCATTATGAGTATACAAAAATTCTAACGCTTCTTGTTCCGCCTGCCCTGTTAAAACATGCCTGCCGGTTAAGTGATTCCAATATGGGATAAAGTTTCCTCCGTCAAGAACAGTTGCCCTCTCTCCAATGCTTTGTATCCAATACCCGTAGTCCCACCAGTGGCTGAAAACCGCATCTTCAGAAGTATTGTTTCTCACCCATGACATTGCTTTTTGCCACTGCTGATTATAAGAAGAAGGAATATGGCTTTGAGCATAAACATATGTTACATTATAAAGTTTGTATATCGTAAACACGGTTATTAGTGAAATTAAAATCAGAGAGATTATCAAAAACCAATTTTTTTCTTTTTTGCTTTCTATGTCAGAAGGATATACCCCGTCTTTTTTTATTATTCTGAAAATTTCAAAAGGAACAAATGCTGCGATTATGCTGGCAGGAGGTGCGAGAACCATAATCAATCTAATTGCACTTCTTGCTCCTACAATGCTTATAAAAAAGAATGAAAACAAAAGGATATATTCTGTATAGAATTCTTTTAACATGCTTTCTTCTCCTCTTTTTTCATACGCATACACTATATACAACAAGTACAACCCAAAAACAGCAAATCCCGAGAAATAAAACATCTTGCTTATAAGACTTGTGCCGTTCATTATGCTGCTTAAAGAGAATCTGCTGAAAATTAATGCAAAAAGAAAGTAAGTATATGCGAGAGTTGTGTAAATTCTGTCTTTCTTTTTAAGATTTATCGTTTTATAGAATAAAAGTATGCTCCCAAAAAAGAACAATCCAAAAAACAGGGGAAAGCCGTTTAATACAGGACCAAAATCATCCCCCCATTCATTAAAAAACGGCTGTCTGTTTTCTGCAACAGTAAACGACAGCCTGTCAAGATAAGGCTGTGTTAAATGGAAAATAATGTCTCCGATAAAGTTTGGAATAAAACCGATTCCAAAAACAACCGAGGATAAAACAACCCCCAAAATAACAAAAACTCCAAACGAAATCAATTTTTCTGGGTATTTTTTATTTAAATTTCCTATCAGTATCGTGTCTTTAATTTTTGTATTAAACAAAAGGTAATCAACAATCATTAAAAAGAAGACAGCAAGGCTAATTCCGCTTGAAAAGGATGTTGCCAACCCGATTAAGCTGTACCTTTTAGACAATACATCAAGAAGCACAAAACTTAAAACTATCCATAATCCGTAAATAAAAATTTCTTTTTTATTTATCTTGCCAAAAATCCACAGGAAGAAGCCAGCAATACCCATCACAGTGAAAATGTAAATTACTCCTCCCCATATCAGTCCCATAGAAGCAGTCGTCAATCCAGCCAAACCGCCAAACAGCATTGCCCTTTTTATCTTGTCGGATTTAAAGGCATGCAATACGAAATAAAACGAAAGAAACATGAAAAAAAATCCTGCTGATTCCTTTTCAGGAATCCCGGCCACTGTTCTTGCCAAGAGAGACGGAGAAACTATCAAGAACAAGCTCGCTAATCCAGAAATCCACCACCGGTATTTATGCTCCTCAAATATTTTTCCTGTTAAAAGAAAAAACGAAATAACTGTAAGCAGGAACATAAAAGCAGGAAACATCGCTCCAGAGTAATTGATGCTTGCTGCCGCGAATATATTGATTACCTTATGAAAGCAAGCAATCATATACGGAAGAAGCCTAGTTTCTTTTTGCGTATCAAAACCTATTGGAACATATCTCATCTTGTCTATTTGAGGTATGCTTCCTGTTTCTACAATGCTCTTGGCATATCTTAAAAAAAGCCAAGGATCTAAATCAGGCCCGAGAGTGTAATCGCCTGTTGTTACATCTTTTAAATTCGGAACATTGGCAGTCCTTATTTGCCAGGCTAAAATCAGTAAGAATACAAGAATAAGCCCTGCTACAAGATTCTTTTTTTTAAAAATCTCTTTAAGTTTCTCTTTTCTTAGCTCTTCTATGCACTTGTCCATCCCGTTAACCCCTTGTTTCTTTTAGAAACTCTTCTGCGCTTTTTTCTTCTTCTATTGTTTTCTCCCCGCAATACGGGCAGACTTCGGGTTTTCTCTCTTTCTCAAACTTAAAATCGCAATTCTTGCAGCAATACCTCATTTTACCTTTAAATTCATTCAATTTTTAAAACTATCTAAAACAGACTAAAAATATACACTTCTATGAAACCCGCTATCAGTAGAAATATAATCGCAATTAAGACAAGCGATATAAAATCATGGAATATCGCTTTCATTCTGTCTTTTGTAAATTCTTGCCTGACTATCGCCATGCTTAGCATGCCGCCTGCAATCGCGCCAATGAAATACGCTGCTATTTCTGGGATTCCATGAATCATGTATCTTGCTATTCCCATTGGCCACAGTTTAATGTCTGTTTTTGCGAATATTCCTATTGCAACTGCTATCACACTTGCATTCCAAGCAAGAATAAAAATCGCACCAGCTCCAAAAATCAAGGAAAATATCAGAGTAAACATCAAAACATAGACATTGTTTAAAAAGATAACTAAAAATCTTTCCGTGCTTAAGAATCTTCCAGTAATGCCCGCGCCGTACTCCTGAGCACATAAATCAAAATTTGACGGATGGTTAATGTAACAGTAGGTTTCAATTTGTGCTTTAAAATTATAGGTATTTCCAGTAAAAATATACCAGAAAGAAAATGCGATTATGAATCCTATAAACAGCCACATCAATGAGAGAAGCGCTTTTGAATGTTCCTTGATTATTTTAAACTTTCCATTATATACTATCTCTTTTTCTTCTTCATGTCTTAACAAATAATACATAAACGGCATCGTGAACATCACAACAAAAGTCACAACAAGAATCCCCATATAATCATCCAGAACACTTTTTGAAAAAACCCAGTTTGCCAAAAGCAGAGAAACTAAGCCGTAAAATATTCCAACGACAAGCATCCACACAGGTTTTCTTTCAGCCCTTCTTGGAGACAACAAAAATTCAAGCATCTTTAAATTTCCTCTTTCACTAACATTTTTATACTTGCACATATTTAAAGGTTATGTAATACATTGATATGAAAAAAGAGGTTAAGCAAATTATTGAGGACATTAGAAAAATCAGGATACAAGGGGCATCTAATATAGCAAAAGCAGCACTCCGGGCTTACCTCATGGAGCCGACTAAAGAAGTCAAAACTTCCTTAATCAAAGCAAGAACAACAGAGCCGTTGTTAATTAACACTATAAACAAAATAGAATCTTGCAAGAAAGACGAAAACGAATGCGCTAATGTTATGCTTCATTTCAAAAAAGCACAAGACAAAATCAACTCTTTAGTTTTCAAAATACTAAAAAACAATGACATTGTCTATACACACTGCCATTCCACAAATGTTGTGAAATCTCTTATCTACTCAAGGAAGAGAGGCAAGAAATTTGAAGTCTACAATACCGAAACACGCCCGCTTTATCAAGGAAGAAAAACTGCTTTAGAATTAAGAAAAGCAGGAATAAAAGTGACGACATTTATTGATGCCGCGGTTGCAATTGCATTAGAGAAAACACAAGGAACAAAAAAAGTTAATCTTGTCTTGCTCGGAGCCGATGCAATATTGAAATCTGGCATAATAAACAAAGTCGGTTCAGGGGTTATAGCCGAACTTGCTCATCTAAACAAAATTCCTCTTTATATAATCGCTGATTCTTGGAAGTTTTTTCCCAAGAGTATCAAAATAGAGGAGCGGGATTTTCACGAAGTCTGGAAAAATGCCCCAAAAAATATCAAAATAAGAAATCCCTCATTTGAATTCGTTGATAAAAAATACATCAAGGCGATAATCTCGGAACTCGGAATTCTAAGTTTTAGCAAGTTTATTTCTCTTGTCTCGCGCCAGAAATAAGCGAATCTAGCTGCAAATTCAACGCTTCAAGATGTTTTGCGAGCTCGTTTTTTACTTGTTCGAGTTTTTTTATCTGCTCATCTATAAGCTTGATTGTTTCCGGAATGCTTTTTTTAACTGCCACATTTGAACCTATATTGACAAGCAACTCTTTATTTTTTATGCAAGCTTCTGTGAAAATGCCTTTTCCAAAAGAAACAAAAGCATTTTCGTTTTTTGAATTCTGGAAAAACTCTAAATTGTTTTTCAATTCCTGCAATTCAAGAATCTGCCTCACTGCATTCTCGTTTTCTTGCCCGATTCTTTCGGCTTCTTGCTGCAAAATGCTTATTCTCAAAAGATACTCTTGCTTTTCCATTTTGAAAAATTTTTTAATAAACTTTTAAAACTTTTCTTATGAGCATATTTGAAACAATTCCAGCTCCGATATAATACCATATCCAGCTTTTAACTAACTCAGTATCAGCATAAAAATTTCTCAACCACGCGATTAGTACAAACAACGGCAACATTGTAATTATCATAGGGACAAAAGAAGACTTCATCATTTCCCCTGAAAGCTCTAACATTCTTTTCTGGCATTCAAGCATTTTTTTAGGATTGTCTTTGCATTTTTTCATTTCTTCTTGCAGTTTCACATTTAGCTCTTTAATCTCTTTCATTCTCGCTTGGTTAGTTGTGTACTTGTAGGTTATTACCATCGCTAGAGAAACTAAACTTGCGATTATTATTAATCCTGTTCTCGGATACATTTTTAAAAATTCAAATATGCTTTCTATCATTTTACCCTATCATTCCTCTCAAAGCGGGATGCATATCAACTGTGTGCTGTTTTACAATACTTTCATAAAAGTTATGAAATATCATAACTGCCAGCAATATCGCTGTCCCGTTTGTCAGTGCTCCTAATAAATCAGCACTAGCAGCTAATAAACCTATCGCTGCTCCGCCCATTATTGTTAAGGGCGTTATATACCTTTCAAGTATGCTTTCTAAAACTCTTTCGTCTCTTCTGAATCCTGGAACTTGTAATCCTGATGCAAGAATATTTTTTGCCTGGCTGTTCGCGTCTAATCCGCTTGTTTTTACCCATAAGACCGCAAAAATTACCGCAAACGCAACAAAAAATAAAGTGTGTGTAATGCTCCGGAATATATCAATAGTCATCAAACTTCCAGTCACTATTCCCGAGACTAAATTAACCGAAGATATCCAGTACACGAAACCAGATACTGGCACTCCTTGCGAAAATCCGCCAAGCCAGGTTGCATGCCCAAGCCAGCTTTCTAAAAGCCCGGCGAACAATTGTATATTCGCTATAAAAGCAGCAGTCAGTATCACTGGAATGTTGGAAGTATAGAAAAAATTTAAGGGCCATCTTATCCCGTAACCTCTCAATCTGTCAAAACTCAACGGAATTTCTATTTTAAGAGACTGCGCCCAAACCACAATAACGAAAATTAGTGCCGTAACAAAAATAACAAGAAATGCGTTTAGCGCTTGTTTCGCATCCTGGTTTACTATAGACTGGATTATGACCAGGAACTTTCCTGCGCAAGGAGTGTTTGCAAAATCAAGAAGGCAATTTCCTTGAGGGCTTACAAATTGGAACAGCCCGGTAAAAATGCGCCATGCAACTCCCGCCGCAATAAACAAGCTCACACCAGAACCAAATCCCCATTTTGTTACCAAATCATCAAGGAAAACTATTGCTAATCCCCCTAGAACCAATTGAAATATGACTATTGCCTGAAAACCCGGATTTGCTTCTAGCCCTTTCATCACTACATAAACAATTGCCTCAAAAATTATGAATGCAAATACCATAATTTTCTGCAAGCCTTGAAAATATTTTTTGCCTTCTTCTGTGCGAGTGTCTATTTGCAATAAACCTCCCCCAAGTAGAAGTTGTAAAACAATGCTTGCCATTACAATCGGCCCGATGCCAAGGCTGATTATGCTTCCAAAATCAGTTCCTAAAATAATCGCAAGATACTTGAATCTTTCAAGTGAATTAACAGCCAAGCCGTAAAGCGGAATATTCGCAAGCACAAAAAAAAGCACGAGAACAACAAGAGTCCATTTTAATTTTACATTAAAACTCACTCTTTTTTCTAATGGTTTTTTCACCTCGGGGAGGTTTTTAAATATAGGTTCAAGATTCATTGTTTTATCTCAATAGCTTTGCCGCCGGATTTTTCTATTTTTTCTTTTGCGGATTTTGTAAAGGCGCTTGCTTTTATAACCATCTTTTCCTTTAACTTGCCGTCTCCTAATACTTTGTAATCTTTAAGCTCTGCTTCAAATCCTTCTTCTGTTTTTTTGGCAATTCCTTTTTTTATGAAACTCTGAATATTTTCTTCAATCTCCCCAAGGTTAATTTCTTTGTATCCTTTTTTCTTTTCTCCTTTTTTTGCTCTTCTTCCAAAATATTCTCCAAGATATCTTATAACATAAGTTTTCTTATGTTTGCTTGTTCCAGCCATCCCTTTTCCGCCAGAACTGCCCTTTCCTTTGTGCTTTTTAGCAGCCCATCCGCATAATCTCGTTCCTCTATGCCTTGAGCTTTTTCTTCTTTTTTTCAGTTTCATAACATCCTCTCTATTAGTTTATTTATATCCGACTTATTGTTTCCCAAAATGCCTTTTGGGTATCCTTGTTTTGTGTCCATTCCGCCGCGCGCAGGGTGTAACCTAAAAAACGGCTTGATATTTAATTCTTCTAATTTTTTGTTCCCATTGAAAAACTCCCCAATATCCCCGATTTTCTTATTTTTGTCAATTTTTTTGCCTCTTTTCTCCACGAGCCTAATAAAAGTTTCTTTGTCAATGTCCCCAAACGCAACAAAATTTGAAACTTTTTTTATCATTCCAAGATTTTCAGGCGTTGGCTTTAAAACTACACACGCAAATTTTTTTCTTAACCTCATTCTGTTTAAGGTTTCATTTACTTTTTTCGGAACATTGACTTTTCCCTTGATTCTTATTACAGCTTTCATTTTGTTTTATTTTGATGTTTTCTTTAAAGCACTAATGCATGCTTTTGCGAGATTTATTGTTGTTCTTGTTTGCCCGAATGTTTTGCTGAAGACATCTTTTATTCCAGCAAGCCTCAGTATTTTTTTGCATTCGTCGCCTATTACAAGCCCGGTTCCTTGTGGCGCGGGTTTAAGTATGACCACTGAACTTCCGCATTTTCCTTTGACTATAAACGGGACAGTATGCGGTTCATTGCATAAACAATCAAAACTTGAGCATGTCCTCTCAACTTTTATTATGTTCAATTTAGCATTTCTTATTGCCTTCTCTCTTGCAGGAAGAGTTTCTTTTGCCTTGCCGTAGCCTAATCCGACATGCCCGTTTTCATCACCGACAACAGCCATGCACGCGAATGTCGGCACATTTCCTTCTGCAGTTTTTTTCTGAGTTTGTTTCCACGCACGCCTTTTTCCGCCGCCAAATTTTCCTTTCGCCTGCCCTAACAAAAGCAGTTCGGTTTTAAGATTCAGAAGCGAATCCACAATCCCGACTTCAAGAATCTTATGCTTGCCTAGTATTTCGTCTATATCCTTTATTTTCCCTTCTTTGACGAGTTTTCCGATTTTTGTTTTAGGCATCCAACTTGCAAGTTTTTCTGTTTTTTCATCATGCTCTTTTTCCTCTAAAATCTCTGTTTCTTTAATCTCTGCTGTTTCCTCCGTGTTCCCTTCTAAATCTGATTTTCCATCTTTCTTCTTCTCTTCAAATTCTTTCTTTTCCATTTTCTCGGTTTCGTTATTCATTTTCTATATTTAATTTTACCTTTTCAAATATTTCTTTTAATCCAATACTGTCGCCTCTCAACCTTCTTTCATCAGGGAAAACCTTTTCTTTTGCATTTATCCTAACTCCAGCATCTTTGGCACCCTTCAGAAAAGCATAAATTCGCGATTTCTTGATATTCCTAAGTACGCCGATATCAAAAACACAATCTTCTTTTGATTTTTCTAGAACTTTTTTGCCAAGAAGAAACCCGGTTAGGTAACAGGCAGGCAGACTCTTTAAACTTCCTATTTTTTCTTTAGGCCATCCGTAAAACAAAAGCTCTTTTGAAGTCGTTCCAGTTATTACATAATCCTGGGCGTTCTCGCTTTTTATGAACTGCCCGGTTATGTACTTGTTTGATTTTCTGAATACAATTCTCGGTTTTTCACTTCTAAGAATATTTATCCTTAACCTGTAATTTGTTTTTCCTTCTAGTCTTCTCCTTTTTGGCACTCTCATTTTATAGCCTCCATTAAATGAGCCTTGCTTCTAAATGCTCTTGCCTTTACTTTTTTCCTTAACTCATTGTACTTTTCTTTCGTTATTATGCTTGCTTTTCTCAAATTTTTGAGGACTTTTCTTAATTTCCTTACGAGTATAATATATTCTCTTTTTCTTTTTTTAACTACTTTTTTCCGTTTTCCTTCCCTTCTTTTTGTTTTTCTTTTGACCGTCTTCTTTCTTCCTCGTTTTTCCCTTACTATTATCGCTTTGCTTTTAATCATGTCGCGAATATCCTGCTTTGTGAGGGCTTCTTTAATCTCGTCTAACCTTGATTCGTCGAACATAATCCTGTCTACTCCGACATTCAGCAATCTTGCAGCCAATTTCTTTTTAATTTTCAAGTTCATTTAATTTAAAACCTCCAATCCTTTTTCTTTTGCTTTTTCCTTTAATTCTGTTTTTTTCTTTTTCCCTACCTTGCCAATCACTACTTTCTCTTCTTTGTTTATCCTTTCGAGCTCTTTTAAGTTTCTAATAACTATAATACGGGTTCTTTCCTTTTCCGGCTTTTTGAATCCAATTACAGGCCTTGCAGGTTTTCCTCTTATTTTCTCTCTTAACTTATTATGCCTTCCTCTCGGTCTTCTCCACTTTCTTGATTTTTTTCTTAATGCGCCAAGCCTTTTGTAAAGCCGTGTATTTGTTCTCAAAAATTTTCTTTTTTTCATTTTGATTTTCCTTTTTCTTTTTCTATTATGAATATTCCGTCTTGGAACACTCTCCTGTCCCTTGCTTTAATCCTCGTTGAATTCTCTATATTCGCAGCAGTTTGCCCTGCTATTTCTTTGTCATGCGAACTTACTGTTATTTCGTCTTTCTCTATTTTGACTTCTGCTCCAGGCAGGATTTTTGCTTTTCTTGGAACTTTCTCACCCAAGAAGTTTTTGATAATCAGCTCGCCGGATTTTAATTCCACCGATACTGGAAAATGAACAAAGCACACTTTTAATTTATAAGTGTATTTCTTTTGCAAGCCAGAAATCATATTTCTGATGTGGGCAGCAGCACTCTTTATCAATTTCTTCTCCTTTTTAGTGGCTTGTGGATTATGCATAATCAAAGAATTCCCTTCTTTTTTTATATCAACTTTAAATTTTCTTTCTGCTGTAGCTGAATCTTTTCTCATGGTTACAACTCTGTCTTTCACTTCCGCTTCAATGCTTTCTGGAATTGTTACAACTTCCTTAATCTCTTTTCTCATTAATAGAAATATGCCACAAGGCACCCTCCAATACCTTTCTCAATTGCTTCTTTATGTGTCAAGAGCCCTTTGTTTGTTGAAACTGCTATAAAACCGAAATCTCTCGCTGGTAAGTATCTTCTGACATACTTTTCAATGTCCTCTTTCTTTACAAAAAATCTCGGTTTAACAGCATTGCAATCATTTAAACTCTCATTAAATTTTATCTTCAATCCGTTTTTTTCAAGCTCCAAACCTTCAATATATCCCTCTCTTCTTGCAATTTCAAGGACTTTTAAGAGCAATTTTGAATACCTGGTTACAAATATCTCATTCTTGCTTCTTTTCTTGGCATTCTTTATCATATTCAATGCATCTGCAATTATGTCGTGGCTCATTTTAGCTATATTTTTTAAACCCAATTTTTTCAGCGGTTTCTCTGAAACAATGTCTGCATAAATTTAGCCCGTATTTTGAAATATGCGCTCCGAATCTCCCGCATCTCTCGCATTTTTTCGCAGCGATTCCAAATTTTCTAAGTTTAGGTTTATTATGTTTCAGCATTCTGTTTAGCTTAGCAGGCTTGTTTCTCAATTGTTTCAGGATTTTATTTAAGTCGCTTGCTGTCATTTTATTCAAAATTGGTGTTAAATTTTTCCTTCATAAATTTGATTATTTCTTCCTCGGAAACATTCTGTTTTTTTGGGAGCCTTCCTTTTTTAATTTTTCTTCTGGCAACTCTTTTTCCAGCTCTTGTAAATGTAACGCTCACATCAAACCCAATTATTCCAATATCTCTCTGGTACTCTACTCCGGGAATTTCAATATATTCTTTTATTCCAAAAGAGAATGAATTTTCAGAAATTTGCTTTTTCTTCAGCTTGTTTTCCACTGCTTGCAGCAGCCTTTTTAACATCTCTTCTGCGTCTTTTCCACGCAAGGTTACGAAACACCCAACTTCTAATCCAGGTCTTACATTTAGCGCCGGAATTCTTTTCCTTGACTTTCTTTTTGACGGAATTCTTCCGGTTAATCTTGAAAGAAGTTTGTAGCCCTTCTCTAAATTGTCCGCAGTTCCTCCTACATTTAATGCAATTTTTTCCATTTTTACTTCATTCATTTTGTTCATTTTATTCTAAGGCAATCAAGCTGTTCAGATTCACATTTATTCTTTCTTCGTTTAACTTTACTTCAGCAAGTTTTTCTCTTATTTTTTCTATTGCTCCTATTTTTCCGATATGTTTTCCTGTCGATACAAAAACTCCTGATTTTTCTTTCAGCGGTATAATCTTGATTATTCTATTTTTCTCGAAATCTATGACTGCCGAGTCGCCGACATTAAACTTGCCGTCAATAAGATAATTTCTCCCGTCGCTTAAGTTTGCCTGTTTTTTCCCCTTATACATTCTCATACTGACTATTTTTGCAATTTTGGTTTTTGCTTCTTTCTCTGAAATTTCCTTAAAAGCATACTTCCTGTTTTCTATGGACAACCTATAAGATATGTTACCTACCTTCAAGACATCGAAAAGCTTCAATGCAAATTTCTCGTCATTTACAAGTTTTTCGTTGACATAAACATTCTTTTCATGTATTACTTTTTTTGCCTCTTTTCTGTTTTGTGCAATCTTTAACATGTCTCTTAATGCAATTAACAAAGGAAGTCCTCTTTGCGAAGGTGCGACTATGTATTTCGTTCCTTTTCTTGGTATAGGCCATATCTTCGGGCTCGCTTTTCTTTTAATGTGCATTTTGTTTCCTCTCGAGAGATTGTATCCTCTCTTTGTCGTCCAAGTTTAATTCGATAATCTGCAATTTTGACGGATTAATATAAGCATTCACTTTTGTCCCGTCTTTTTTCTGTATCTGGATTCCTTCAATGCCTACTTTTAAGTTTTTTAGGTTCACAAAATTAACCTTCCCTGTTTTCCCTCTGAACTTTCCTCTCATCACTTTTACAGTATCGTTTTTTCTTAAAGGAAAGTTTCTTCTTCTGTATTTTTTTCTTAATTCCTTGCTTAGGTTTGCCGACAAAAGCTTATGTCTTATATGCAAGGGAGCATTAAACTTGTACTTTCTTTGTTTTCTTACTTGTCTACTGCTTTTCCACTTCTTTGAAAATTTCTGCTTCATTTTATACGACTCCTCCTATTGCTATTTTTGCCACTTCTTTCCATCTTTCTGCAATCTCTCTTGGCACAACCCCCTTTACCTGTGTGCCTTTTGGGTTTCCTTTCTCGTCTTTCAACAAAACAACCGCATTATCTGTAAAGCATATTCTTTCTCCGTTTAATCTTCTATACGGCTTTTTTTGCCTTACAATAACCGCGTCAAACACTTTCCCTTTCATTTCAGGGTCTCCTTTTCTTACACTTACTTTAACCCAATCTCCGACTCCGCAACCGAGGTGTCTTCCTTTTACGCTCTTAATTTTCTTGATGCCCGCTATTCTTACAATTCTCGCTCCCGAATTATCAGTAGCTACAATTAAGCTTCCTTTTTGAAGCCCCTTTGTCATTCTTGCTTGTATTGCTTTCATTTTCTGAAATCCTCTTTTGATTTAATTTTTCTAATCACTACTGAATGAATCATTTTGCTTAATGGCCTGCATTCTTTGACAAGTATGTAATCTCCGACATTAATCTCATTTTCTAAACAATACGGCAATCTCGAATGTATTCGGGTTTTCTTTTTATAGTACCTTTCATATTTCTTCACTTTTACTATTCTCTCAAATTCAATAACTACTCTTCTTGGAAACTTCCGAGTGACATATCCCTTGAATTCTCTTCCGTGGGTTTTTAAGTCCCCATGAAAAGGGCAATCCCTGTCCTTACAAGTAGGTTTGCTACTTTCTTCTACTTTTTCTTGTTTTTCCTTTGTCATCTTGTTTTTGAATTTTATTCGCTTATTGAGCTTTCCGGAAAACCAAAATTTACCAATGCTTGTTTGACTTTTTTCCTGTGGTCTCCTTGCAATTCTATGTGGTTGTCTTTTACTGTTCCGCCGCAAGCAAGCTCAGACTTTAGCATTTTCGCGACATTTTTTAAATCTATGTCTTTGCTAAAGCCCGAAATTATTGTGGCTATCTTGCCGAATCTTTTGCTTTCTGTCGTCACTTTTATTTTCTGTTCTTCTTTTGTTATCTCTTGGCATACACAAGCTTCTTTTGGCAATCCGCATTTTGGGCATATATCCATTTTATTTTTTGACTATTTCGGGGTTTTGTGTCTGGCGAGTTAGCAATCTCGCAATTGTTTTTTTAATTTCTTTTGCCTTAATCTTTCCTGTTTTATTTACAGGCACATACTTCTTTATAAGTTCTAGCCTTAGTTCTTTTAATTTTTCACTTTTTTCCTTGTCAGACAGATTTTTAATCTCTTTTCTTTTTATTATTGCCATTTTCTTTAACTTCAGTTATGCTTTTATTTTCATTTATTTTTTGTGTAATATCAGGGGTTATTTCAATCCTGTCATGAATTTTCTTTTCAGGAGGCAAAATACTGACTTTTATGCCGATTGTTCCAGCAATTGTGTTCGCGCTTGCTTTTGCGCTTTCAACTATTTTAGCCGTTTCCCCTGTTTTTTTTAGGTATCCTTCTGAAAATCTCAAGCTCTTTGCTCTTTCACTTGGAAGTTTTCCGCTCAACTTAATTTCTGCTCCCAATGCCCCCGCTTTCATTATTCTTTGAAGCATCTTGTAAGCTATAACCTTGAATTTCAAGCTTCCGAATCTCTCCAAAAACAAAGCAATCTCGTCTGCAACTGTTTGAGCATCCAATTCAGGTTTCTCTACTTCCTTTATTTCTATTACGGGATTTTCCAACTTGTATCCTTTTTTCAACATCTCTGTGAGTTCTGTTATTCTTTCTCCTTTTCTTCCTATTACAAAGCCAGGTTTTGAGGTTGAGACGACTATTTTTTCTCCAATCGGGGTATACTCTATGTAAACATTGCTAACTTTTCCTTTTCCGATTGTGCTTTTTATGTAATCCTTTATCTTAAATTCGTTTTTTTTCAATTCCACAAATTTTTTCTCTTCCATCTTAATTCTCTCCCTTATTCATGATTGATTTTGCCATTAAAAAGACATGCGTTCTTTTAAATCTCTTGGAACCGAATCTTCTGTAAGGGCTTGGCGCTTTATCCGCTTTTGCTATTTCTATTCTTGGTTCAATTATTTCAAACGATTTTGCATTTGCATCAAGACTTTTCAATAGCTTAATCATTGCTCTGCTTGCATTAACAGGATACCTTCCAGACATCATTCCTTTTCTGTGCGGAATCTCTCCTTTCATCGGCATTGCGAGTTTCATTTTCGCTACTTTCTCAAGCTGTTCAATAGCTTCGCTAACCTTCTTTCCTCTAATAAAATCGCAGATTGCCACAGCGTGCTTTGTGGATATTCCTAAATCCTTTCCTCTTGCTATCGCATTATCTCTTCGTTTTTTCTCTTCTTTCTTTCCTTGAGCTTCCCGCGTCGCTGCTTCCTGCTTCGCTTTCTCTCCGTTTTCCTGTTTCTCGCCAATTTTTTTATGTTCGTCTGTCATTTTTACTTTACAGCCTGGGCGGCAGAGCTTTTTGTAGCGCCGATTCCAGGAGCTCCGTGTTGTACTTTTTGTGTTGTGATTGCGAATTCTCCAAGCCTATGTCCAAGCATTTCAAATGAGATTGGCACAGAAACAAAACTCTTGCCATTATGAACTTGGATTGTCAAACCCACCATTTCAGGAACTATGATTATGTCTCTCAAATGTGTTTTTATTGGTTTGCCTCTCTCCAGGCATTCTTTGCATTTTTTGATAAATCTCTCTATCAAACTTGATTGTCTCAAGAGAGTTCTCCTTTCTCTCGAGTTTACATATTTTGCGAATTCCCTTATCCCTATTTTCTTAAGCTCTTCAATGGTTTTTCCTCTGTAAGTATCTACTTTTGCCATGTTTATCTTTTCTTCCTCCCTGTTCTTCTAGGTCTTAATAATCCTACTTTTGCTCCTGGCGGAACATTCCTTTTGGCAATTTTTGATTTTATTCTTTTTCCTCTTCCAGAGCCAAACGGATGGTCAATAACATTCATTTTTACTGCAGATGTTCTCGGCCAAAATTTATTTCTTGTTTTCATAGCATAAAACTTTGCCCCTGCTTTAACAAAAGGCTTTTCTTTTCTTCCTGCTCCGGCTGTCACTCCAAGAGTTGCTCTGCAGTTTTCATTCAAGAATATCTCTCTTTTGCTCGGCATTAAAATCCCGACTTTGTCTTCTACTTTTTTTGTTATAGTTGCTGATAATCCGGAAGTTCTCACAAATTTGCCCCCGTCTCCTGGATATGCCTCTATATTAAATATCTGTTTTCCTACAGGAATATCTTTTAATTTTCCGATGTCTCCATCTTTGGCAGGTTTTCCGATAACAATTTCTTGTCCTTCAAACATTCCGCTACAAGCAGGGTTATAAAACACCCCGCTGTTTGTTTGTATCTTCGCAAGCGGCGATGTATGGCACGGGCTGTCAAATATGCTTACTACTTTGGCTTTTCCTTCTATGTTCAGTGCAGGATAACATATCCTGAATCTATAAGCCCTCCTTCTAACGCGATAGGTTAAGCTTCCGTGCCCTCTTGCCTGTTGTATAATTCGTTTTCCCATTTTATATCATTCCAAGTTTAGTTGCTATGTCAATTGCAGGATTTTTCTTGTCAAGTTTAATGTATGCTATTTTTCTGTTGTGTTTTATAAGCGTTCTTATTGTATCCACTTTAACATTAAATATGCTCTCTATTTCCTTTTTAATCTCAAGCTTATTTTTGCCTCTTGAAAACTCGAACACAATTGTATTTTCGCTTTCAATAAGCTTAATTGCCTTTTCAGTAGCTACCGGTTTAAACATTTTCTCCTCCAATATTTTTTAATTCTTCAATCGCTTTTTCGGTAAAAATTGCAAATCTTCCCAAAGGCCACAAATCTTTCATTTCGATATCCTTTACTTTTTTGCATTCAAGCCTTTTTATTTTAATCTTTTCATTATCCCCTAGTATAAGCAAAGCACCGGCAGTTTTTCTATTTCGTCCTCTTCTCAATTTTCCTTTTCCAGCTCTCTTTATTTTCTTCTGCAAAATGATGTCTAAGTTTTCTTTCATTATTTTTTCTAGAGCAGAGAAAAATTCTTTCGTTTTAAGTTTTAAAAATTCAGAAGAAATTATTAATGGCAGTTTAAACTCAAATTTCTTGTCTTTCAGATTCTCGTATCTTCTTTTAACAAAATCCTCTTTTGTTGATGCAATGAATCCTGATTTTAACGCAATTTCCGCTTCTTTTTTATTTATCTTTTTCTCTTTCAGGAAATGCTCTATTTTCGGAGGGTGAGCTCTCCGTCCGCCCCTCGTGCCAGAAATTGTCGCACCAATCCAATGGAATTGGTCTCCTCTTCTCCACATTATCTTTCTTGGGACTCTGCTTATTCCATGCCCGTAAGTTGTTTTCCACTTGTGTCTCATATGACTTAATTTTCCAGAAGCAGCGTATTTCATTCCTGCATAAAGTTCAGGAGCATGCGGCTGTATTCTTTTTGAAGCTTCAAAATATTTTTGGCTTATGTCTTCTCGTATTTTATCAGAAAACCAAGTCGGCAAATCAATTTCCTTCACTGGTTTGTTTTCTGTTGATAGAACTTTTGCTTTCATCTTATTATCCTGACAAATTCGTATTTTTTCTTGTCTTGAATTTTAGTTTTTCTCAACGGAAAAGTTAAAAGCAACTGCCTCTTTTCACAGCCAGGCACGCTTCCTCTTATGATAGCATACTCGGTTTTAATGTCTCCGTAGTGTTTCCATCCGCTTTTTGGATTTATGTTGTTGTCTTTTATTTTGCCCAAGGTTATTACTTTGTTGTTGAGATGTATTCTTGTGAATAACCCCATCTGCCCTGCAAGAGGAATCTTGTATGTTACAACATGAGGGTGCCACGGACCAAGACTTCCCGGGCGTCTTACTCCTTTTTCAGATTTATGATTTTTTAATGCAATCCCAAACCTTTTTACAGGACCGACAAGCCCCTTTCCCTTTGTTAATCCTCTGATGTCAATTAATTGCATTGGCTTTAAAATCTCGCTTCCGAGGATTTCCTTGCCGATTTTCTCTTTTACAAAGTTCAACTTTTCATCAAGGGTTCCTGTCAAGCCAATCTCAACCAAATCCGGAGTTTTCTTTAAGCCGGTCTGTTTTACGATAGAATATGCGATTATTCTTACCTCGTCAAAATCTTTCACATCTTCAATTTTTTTGTGTTTTACTTTTGGGAGTTTAAGAATTCTTTTTAATTCTTTGTCAAGATTATCAGCCAGTACATCGCAAATAACTTTGCCATTTCTATAGAACCTTGCAGAAAGAATCTTTAATGGAGGCAGTTCAATAACAGTGCAAGGCAATGGAATCTCTTTGTCTTTTGTTAGCGAATCCGGGGTTCTGTCCTTAACTAAACAAGAAATCATTCCAACCTTGTATCCAATAAACCCGAGCAGTTTAGCGTCTTTATTAGAAATTTCGAGTGCTTTCCAGTTAACACTAGGTAAAAATCTTTCAGCCCTTTTTCTGGGCCAATACTGCAGACTTCCTGATCTTGGTTTGTTCGTTCTTGGCATTGTAAACTATCAAAAGTTTATTCATTTTCTACACCCGAACTCAAAAATTTAACAAAAAATTCCTTTATAAACATTATGTTGCCCCAATTTGAGCAGACTTTTACTCCAGTTTATCCGTTTATTATGCTCAAACCACGAATTATCCTTTTGAAACCAGAATAATTTAAAATTCAGCAGTGTTTTGCCTGCAGTTTAAGTTTCAAATTGTTTAGACAACTGCTTCTTTTTCCACTACTTTTTGGCTATCTGTTTCTGTTTTTCTTAAAATTTTGACTTTTCTTTTTGCCAGAATTCTCATTTTTTCAAAATCTTTTTCGTCTTTGGGAAGAATTATTTCTGTTACCAAGTAATTGTGCGAAACGCTTCCTTTTTGCACATCCGGAAAATCCCAAAAAAAGCAATCTTTAACAGGCTTCCAATATTTTTCGTCTATTTCTAACTGGCAGAATTTATCGTCAATTTTTGCCTCTCCTGATTTGCCGGGTTTTGGGAGATTTTTCTTCATCTTTAATGCGAATCCTTCGCCTGTCATGTCCAACAGACAGAAATATGCATTATCGACGAGGCTTTGAATCTGTTTTTTGTTAAGTTCTTGTTCATTGATATTATTCTTGAAAAACAGCCCTCCCTGCTTTGTTTCAGATACACCTGTTATATTATTAGCATTTATTATATCCGAAATGTCTTTTTTGCTTAAAACTATGCCAGAACATTTTCCGTTGCCAAACTCGGAAACAAGTTTTACGATATCATTTGCATATTCAAAACTCGCGCTGATTTTTACTTTTCCCGCTATTTTTCTGAATTTCGCAATCGCTCTCCCCTCGAAATTGCCTTTGCCGAATCTTGTAAATTGATTGTGGGCAGAATCATCAATCTCGTTATTGAAAATCTTTTTTATAAAACACATACTTTTTTTTCTCTGTTTTGATTTATAAACTTATCCCTCAAAAACTTTTATAAACTTCATTATATAATGGTTTTTATGGTTGACGGGCAAAAAGTCGGGTTTTATATTTCACTCGGATTAATTGTATTTGTTCTTGTATTGGCAGGGGTTATTCTGAAACCAATAATCCTTTCTATTTTCACCGGAATGATTATAGCATATGTTCTAAAGCCAGTCAACAAAAGAATCCTAAAATTCGTCAAGGAAAAAAATACAGCCTCTCTTATTACATGCTTCCTGCTTTTGCTTCTTGTAGTTGTCCCAATTTGGTTTTTAATGCCATTTATTACACGGCAAATATTCAACGCATATTTATTCTTGCAGAAAGCAGATTTTGGTACTGCTTTTAAACAGTTTTTCCCATTTTCCGCAGAAATCTCAACAGATTTTTACGCTTTAATTAATACTTTCATCAATAAACTCGCCAACTCTCTATTAAGCAAGTCAACCTCGCTGATTCTTAATTTTCAGAGTATTTTACTGCACGGAATCGTTATCTTTTTCGTATTATTCTTCACGCTTCGCGATTGGGACTCTCTTTACAACTACTTGAAAACGCTCTCCCCGCTTTCTGCTAAAACCGAGGAGCTGTTTTTTCATAAATTTGAGGAAGTAACCCATTCTATCTTATTCGGGCAGATTATTGTAGGAATATTCCAAGGGCTTATAGCCGGAATAGGATATCTAATTTTCGGTGTATCCAATGCTTTGTCTTTGACTTTGTTGTCCATATTTTTTGGAATCATTCCTATGGTGGGGCCTGCTATAGTATGGATTCCTGTGAGCCTCTTTTTGTTTGTCCATGGAGAAACTACGCAGGCAATAGGGCTTTTTGTTTATGGCTTGCTTGTTGTTTCAACAATAGACAATATTCTTCGTTCGTGGATTGTTTCTAAACAAATAAAGATAAATGCAGGAATTGTTTTGATTGGAATGATTGGAGGACTATACGTGTTTGGTATCCTCGGATTATTGCTCGGGCCGTTGATTCTTGCTTATTCTTTGATTATTCTTGATTTATACAGAAATAAACAGATTTAAGACAAAATGAAACTTAAAGTAAAGCAGCTTAAATTTTCAGCAGGCAGGCCAGTGGCAATAATAAGCGAATCGTTTGCCTTGAAATCAAGCATACATGTTGATGAAAGAGTCATTCTCAGAAAAAACGGCAAATCCACAATTGCCGTTGTTGATATTGCGAAAAAACTCTTAGGGGAAAAAGAAGTGGCAGTTTCGAGCGAAATTATGAAAGAGCTGGACTTGAAAGTGGGCGACGAGGTAGAGATTGAGATTTCACCGAAACCAAAAAGCGTTTTTCTTATCAGAAAAAAACTTGCTTGCCAGAGATTAAGCAGGCGGGAGATTGAAGCAATAATCAAGGACATTGTTCATAATGCTTTGACAGAAGCGGAAATTGCTTATTTTGTTTCAGCAATATACAAATGCGGAGTATCGATAAGAGAAACAGCAGATATGACTCGCGCGATTTATGAAACCGGGCAAAAACTCAATCTTGACAAGCAGTTGATTGTTGATAAACACTCAATTGGCGGAATTCCTGGAAGAGTCACTCCAATACTGGTTTCAATTTGTGCTGCGGCAGGACTTACCATTCCAAAAACATCATCAAGGGCGATAACAACACCAGCTGGAACAGCAGACGCGATGGAGTTTCTTACGAATGTAGAATTTTCAGTAAGTAAGCTAAGAAAAATAGTCAAGAAAACAAACGCCTGCATTGTGTGGGGAGGTTCTCTTGGTTTGGCTCCTGCGGATGACAAGATTATACAGGTTGAAAGATTGCTAAATCTTGATCCAAAACCCCAGATGATAGCAAGCATTATCGCCAAAAAGCTCGCTGTCGGCGCGCGCTTTGTTTTAATAGACATTCCATATGGAAAAAATGCAAAAGTTGATAAAAGAGAGGCGGAAAACTTGGCAAAGAATTTTATAAAAATATCAAAAATTTTCAAATTAAAAACAAAGTGTGTCTTAACAAGAAACGACGAGCCTTTGGGAAACGGAATAGGACCTGCTTTGGAAATAGAAGATGTCATTAAAGTTTTAAAACGCGAGGACAAATGCCATATGTTAGAAGACAAAGCGGTTTTTCTCTCAGGAAAACTTTTGGAAATGACAAAAAAAGCCCCTCTTGGGCAAGGAGAAAAATTAGCAAGGCAAATTCTTGATTCAGGAGAAGCTTACAAAAAGTTTGTTGAGATTGTTGAGGCACAGGGCGGAAAAATAAACCGATTCACAGAACCGAAGTTTAAACATACAGTAAAAGCTAAACAATCTGGAAAGATAACCGAAGTCAATATAAGAAAACTTAACTTAATTGCAAGAATCGCGGGATGCCCTCTTGATAAGCTGTCCGGGATACTCCTTCACAAGCATCTTGCCAATCTTGTTAAGAAAGGCGAGCCTCTTATGACTATCTTCTCTCAGAGCAAATCAGAACTTGAAGATGCGGTTTCTTACTGCGAAAGCGAGAATCCCGTGACAATAAACTAATCTAAACGCCGCTGCCAGGAATCGAACCTGGATATCCTTTCGGAAACTGGTTCTCAAGACCAGCGCAGTACCATTGTGCCACAGCGGCATAGGAATAAAAACCAAAACATACTTTTAAAATTTGCTTATTTTATTAGATTGTCTCAACTAAGAAACTCGTTGAGCCCGCTAAGCTAAACAAGAAATTTAACCAAATAATGCTGCGAGCCCTTCAGCAGATGCTTCTTTCTTTTCTTCTTCCTTCTTTTCTGCTTTTGCTTCCCCACTTGGTTGTGCAGCAGGTGCAGCCGCCATTAGTGTTGCCGACTCAATCTCTTTTGAGATGTCAACTCCTTGAAGACTTGCTACCAAAACTTTTATTTTGGCTTCATCCACATTCGCTCCAGTCGCAGATACTACTTTCTTCAAGTTTTCTTCGCTAATTGGCTGGCCAAGTTTGTGCAAAAGCAGGGCCGCATAGATATACTCCATGTTTATTGTCCTCCTTGAATATTTTGTTGAACCTCAGGTGATGTTTGTTGTGATTGCAAATTTTCAGTTTTAATAAACTTTTCTAATGCTTTTTCTTGGCTTGCCGCTCTTCCTAGAATATATCTTATCGTCTCCTTGCATAAATATGCTACCGAAACTGCAAATCCGAGAGCTTTGCCTGCTTTATCTTTAAGCTCTTCAAGTGTTTTTGTTTTGTCTACTTTTATGTCTTTGTACACTTTGTTGCTTTTTTTATCATATCCAACAATTGGTTCCAGTCCGACATAAAACGGGCGAATATCAAGCTTTGACATTAATCCTGCAACAGCCTCATTTATTTTTTCTCCTGTTTTTACAATCTTCTTTTTCTCTCTGATATTTATTTTGCCGTCCTCAATTGATATTTTTATCCCAAGAGAGCCAAGCTCGCTTATCACCGGCCCTGGAATAAGGTCTGTTGGCCCGGGTTCAATCTCTATGTCGCTTTCTGCTGTCTGTCCGGCTTTGGCTTTTACAGGGCTTTTGCTCTCGCTTAGCATCCCTGATAATTCAAAAGGGTCTAATTTTGAGAATATAAAAGCAGTGTCTTCTTTTATGTAGTTTTTTAATTCACTTATGCCGGATTGTTTTGCTTCGTCTAAAACTCTTGAGATAACACTTTTCTTTAATACCTTAATATCTGCTTTTCCTCTTAAATTTTTCTTTATCGTTTGGAACTGCCTTGTTGGCAGACTTTTAATTGAAGCAATGACAATTGAGTTGCTCTCGTCTATTAATTTTAAAACTTCGTTTATTTCTCTCTTTTTCCTTTCGATAACTTCTTTGCTCACTTTTATTTCTTTTTTCTTCTTTGCCATCTTACTCAATCTTTAACGCTTTGCTCATAGTAAATTTAATCAATACCGACTTTATGTTTTCTTTTTTTCTTGGGAGTGCATTAAGTATCGTGTTGTATGTTTGAATGGAATTTTCTGAAATTTCCTCGTCTTTCATGCTCTCTTTTCCAATGCATATTTTAAGACTTGGTTCTTTGCTTTTTACCCTTACTAATTTTTCATATTTTGATAAAACTTCTTTTATTTTGTTTTCTGACTCTTCGGTTATTATCCCCATTTGGGGAGAAGGCATTTTTCCAGTTGGTCCGAGATATCTTCCGAACACTGCCGCAACCTGCGGCATCACGCTTGCAGACGCAATGAAAAAATCATACTGTTTTGCCAACACTTTTGCCTTTTTCTTGTCTTTGTATTTTATAAAATCGTCTTTTGTTATTGTTTCAACTAAAGGACTTTTTTTGTTGAGAAAAGCGCAAACTTTTACATCTTTTATTTTATGCGGGAGAGCAACGAAAAGATTAACAGAATCCTTTTTTATGTCAAAATCTTTCAAGTTCATAATTAAGTCCACACTCTGGTTAAAATTTCTCTTTTTGTCTTTTCTGAGTTCTTCTAATGCTTTAATAATTTTTTCTTTTTCCATTTTACTTTACGCCTTGTTTATGCAAGTTTTATTGAAATTGTCTTCTACCTATGCACTTGAAACCCAGAAAGCAGATTCAAGTGATGTAGTCTGACAAAACACAATAAAATAATAGGTTTATAAATATTGCTTTTGTTTTTTGTCCCTATTTAAAATCAATTTTCAATAGCTCTCAGGTACTCTTTTACTCTTTCAACTGCCTGGCTTATCAGAAACTTCTCCACCTTGCTCTCAAAAATATTGAAAAGAGATTCAAATTCAGAGAGATTGTACAAATTTTCTTTTTTATCAACCAGCATTAAATCACGAAGCTTTTTTAGCTGTCTTCTAATATTGCTTTCTGCTGTTCCTTTCATCTCAAGATTTTCGTTCTTTCTTTTTTCCTCCACTCTTTTTTTGATTTCGTCTGATGTTAGTTTTTCTTTGAGCTGTTTGGCATCAATTAGAACTTGAAGGATATCCACAACAATATCTCTTGAATCGCCGGGCTGAAGCAATCCAAGCGACAAGCATATTTTCTTGACAAGCTCTCTTTTGTCTGTTTGGTGGGGTTTTTCATACCTTCTCAATGTTATCTCGCTGAGCGGCTCGTCTTTCACCATCAGCATTAGAGAATATAAAAACTTATAAATCTAACCCTCTGTTTGAGAAAATGGAACTTGTTGCATTGCTGTCTTCTGGAAAAGGAACTTGGGGGCAGGTTGCCGGCCTGATTAACAAGGGAGATTGGGACAACATAATCCTTATTGGAAGCGAATTTGCAGAGAAATTCACAACAGACAAAAAGCATGTATTCTTAAGAGTCAATACAAATCAGCCAATAATTGAACTTAGAGATGAAATCAAAGAGAAACTAAAAGACAAAATTAAAGGCACAGAGGTTGCGCTCAGTATCGCTTCTGGCGACGGCAAAGAACACATGGCTTTGGTTTCAGCTTTAATCAGCCTGCCAGTTGGTGTTAGGTTTGTAGCTTTAACCCAAGACGGAATAATTGACTTGACAAAGCAAGGAAAATCATTGCTCGAGAAAGAAACAGGCGCAGCATTTTTATAATTCTAAAAATTCTTTGAGATATGGAGATACATCATAAAATTGCAGGCATTATAATAAAAAACAAGAAACTTCTGATGGTTAGAAAATACAACGAGCCGCATTTTATAATGCCCGGAGGCAGGATTAAAGAAGGAGAAAACAAAGAGCAGGCATTATCAAGGGAATTGAAAGAAGAGCTTGATGTTGAGCTTGTCTCTATGAAGCCATTCAAGACATTTGAGGCACAGCATTTCAGAGATAAAAACAAGATTGTAAGGATGGAAACTTATTTTGCTGAGATTTCAGGAGAGCCAAAAGCTACAAGCGAAATTAATGAAATAAAATGGATAGACAGCCATTATGCAGAGCATGGTATAAAAGTTGCCTCAATTAACCAAGATTTTTTAATTCCTGAACTGAAAAAACTAGAATTGATAGATTAAATCTCATCCTGCTTGATTTTCATTTTTTCCCGGCTTTTGCCAATCAAAACAACCCTGCTTTCTTTTTTCTCGTCAAGAACTTTGTATCCTTCATCTTTTAGGCATTCGGCTATTTTCTCAGCGAAATCTCTCACTTCCTTATGGCTCGGCATTTTTTCATAGCCAAGTCTTTTGCGGGAGTATCCAACAGACATGAACGCTTTAACTTCCACGAAATCAGGGTTTGCTTTTTTTATTAAACCTGCATAATCTTCTTCGCAACAAATGTTTTTGTCTTTGATAAGAGTCATCCTGACGACTCTTCTTACAGGGAGTTCTTTAAACAACTCAAGTGTTTTGTTGAATCTTTGCCACGCATCTTCTAATTTTGATTTGTGCCACTCTCCATACATATCCTTGTTAGGCGAGTTTAAAGAAAGATAAATTTGCGTAGGCAGGGCGTTTTTCTCTTTCAATTCTTTTATTTTTTCTGGGTATAATCCGTTTGTAACAAGAAAACTTGTTATGCCTCTTTTTCTCAACTCTAAAATCAATTCAGCAAGCCACGGGTAAATGGTCGGCTCGCCTATAAGCGATATTGCAAACTGCTTTGGGCATTGGGCTTCTTTAAATTTTAGTTTATCGACTTTTTTATTCCCTCCAAAACCTGTAAGAAGTTTTCTTTGTGCTTCTATGCAGCCGTCAATGATATCTTTTGGCTTGTCAAGAGTTTCATTTTCAATATTCAAGCTTAAACCCGTAAGCTCAATAGGCCTCCAGCAATGCACACACTCATTAGGACACGCGAAAAACGGGCTCATCTGGCAGCAGGTATGGCTTTTAATGCCGTAAAACTTTTCCTTGTAGCAAACACCTTCATCAAGAAGCGACTTTTTAGTCCATCTGCAAACCTGTATGGCACTGTTGTTTCCAACTAACTCATAGTGCTGTTTTCTCATAATTTTTTTTATTTTTTCAGGTATCATTTTAATTCTGTTTTGCTTTTTTTGAAAACCTAATCTCACACTAGCAAGCATATTCTGACTTGCTTTAAAGCAGAACCTA
>Ga0129299_1000352_pt1 | contig 28695 bp, 26 predicted proteins | sample ConPoolayeCmetaG_FD_94477 | JGI IMG/M metagenome (GOLD analysis project Ga0129299, IMG submission 94477) | Hot spring microbial mat communities from California, USA to study Microbial Dark Matter (Phase II) - Cone Pool mat layer C metaG ...
CCTTTCTGAATTCGGGGGCCTATGCCGGGCTGTTCTTCATGCTGGTCTATTCCGGCCGGCACTATTTCCGGGCGGCGTTCGGGCGGGGCATCGGGCTGCCCATGCGCGAATCCGTCGAGCCGCACGCGATCTGGGGGGCGCGCGCCGCGATGATCGGCTTCGTCCTGATGGTCGTTCAGATCGCCGCGATGGGCGTCGCATGGCCCTTCGCCGCGCTGTACACCTTCTGGCTGCTGCTGGTGCCGCTGGTGACCAGCCGGATGCTCGCCGAAAGCGGCGTCTTCTTCATCAATCCGCGATCCTATCCGTGCGCTCTGCTTTGGGGGTTCTTTGGCGTGGCGGCATTGGGGCGTCAACCGTTGCTGGTGATGGCGCTGTTCACGGTCGCGTTGCTGATTCACGCGAGCCTGGCCGTGCTCCCGTTCGCCGTTTCCGCGTTCCGCGTCGCCGAGGAGGCGAACGTGAAGCCGGGACGGGTGGCCCTCGGCGGCGGAGCGGCCATCCTCGTGGCGCTGGCGGTGATGATTCCCGCCAACCTGTTCGTGCAATACCGGCACGGCGCGTTTGCCGCGGGAGATTCATGGACCAACCAGTTCGTGCCGCGGGTGGCGTTCGATAACACCGTTTTCGTCACCCGCCAGCTCGAGGCGCAGGGCGCCCTGGCGGCCTCGGACGATGCCGCCGGCCTCCCCGCCCGGTGGCGGTTGATGACGCCGCGCCGCTCGTCGGCGCTGGTCTTCGGCATCGCGTTTGCGCTGGTGGTCGCCTTCGGCTTCCTGCGCCACCGGTTCGCGCGCTGGCCGTTCCATCCGGTGATGTTCGCCATGTTCGCCGTGTGGCCTTCCCATCATGTGGGCTTTTCGTTTCTGCTCGGCTGGCTCCTGAAGGCGTCCGTCATGAAATACGGCGGCGCGCGACTCTATCAGTCCCTCAAGCCCGCCATGCTGGGCTTGATCGCCGGCGAGGTGCTGGGCGCGCTGATTCCCGCGCTGGTCGGCATGCTGTATTACGCCGTCACCGGCACGCGCGCGCCGACCTACAGCGTTTTGCCCGGCTGATTTTTTCGGTTTTTGTGTTGGATTCCCCGCGGGGGGAGCGTATATAACAAGAAGGCACGGGTTGCAGCATAAGGGAGAGACACATGAAGAAGACCTGCGGAATAGGCATCATGGCGGCGGTGTTGATGGCCGGCGGCGCCGAAGCGGACACCGCCCGCACGTTCGCGCTGCGCGAGGATCAGCGTCCGGCCAAGGGCGAATTGGAATTGGGCGCGGCCGGCCGTTTTGCGGAGATCAAACCCTCGCGGTTCGTGCCGGCGACCGACGAATACACCGCGGAGCTTCAGGCGCGGTACGGCCTGACGAACGACTTCAGCCTCAACCTGGCCGTTCCCTACATCTTGCGCGACACCGAATTCGGCTCCGGAGAAAACGGCTTCGGCGACATCCGTCTCGGCTTCGAGTTGGTGACCTATCGCGATATCTTCGATTATCCCTACATCATGCCGTATGCCGAGCTCCGTTTGCCGACCGGAGACGAGGACAAGGCAATGGGCGCGGGCGACACGTCGGGCGATGTCGGCATCGCGCTCGGCTCCACGGCCCACCGGTACTGGCATTTCATTCTGGACGTCCGTTACATGATACGGCCGAACACCGATAACGCCTGGGCGGTGGGTCTGGGACTGGTCCACGAACTCAGCAAAGCATTCGCGGTCTCCGTCGAGGGGCAAGTGCGCGACAAGAGCACGGGCGACGAGGAACGCCCCAAGGCGGTGGTCGGCGGAATGACCTACAAGCCCACGAAGAATTGGGCCGTGTCCGTGTTTGCCGGCGCCGAGTCGGACAGCCGGGTGGACACCATCGGCGGCCTGAAGGTCAACTACACCTTCCGTTGAAGCGTCGCACAGCCCCGCCATGCAGCGCCAGACGTCTCCATTCGTCTGCCATGTCTGGATCTGCGTGAACGACCGGGGCGGACGTTCGAAGTCCTGCGCCGACGGCCTGGGCATGGCGCTCAAGGACGGTTTCAAAACCGCCGTCGAGGCGCGGGGCTGGAAGGGGCGCGTTCGGGTTTCCCACAGCGGCTGCATGGGGCTCTGCGCGGACGGACCGAACGTGATGATCGAGCCGGACGCCGTCTGGTTCGGCGGCGTCGCGCCCTGCGACATCCCGGCCATCCTGGACGAAGTCGCGCGCCGGCATCCGGTCCTGGCGGCGGCCCCCGCTTGATCCGATGCGCCGGATTCGCGCTATTCTGAATCCGCGCTCCGGCGCCCGCGCCATTTCGACCTCGCTGCTGCAGACGCTGGATTCCGCGTTCAGCGAGGGGGGCGCCGATTTGTCCTTCCAGATCAGCCATTCGCCGGCCGACGGCCGGGAAAAGGCGCGGCGCGCCGTCGCCGAAGGGGCCGATACGGTGATCGCCGTCGGCGGCGATGGCATGGTGAACACCGTCGGCGGCGAGCTGATCGGAACGGGGGTCGCGCTCGGCGTCATCCCCGCCGGCAGCGGCAACGGTTTCGCGCGCCATTTCGGGATTCCTTTGCAATGGGGCCGCGCCGCCGCGGCGCTGGCCCGCTCCGATCGTCTCGAGATTGACGTCGGCGCCGTCAACGGCCGATCTTTTTTTGTCACCTGCAGCCTTGCATGGGACGCCGAGATCGTGAAGTGGTTCGAGCGCTCGCCGGTGCGCGGCGTGCTGCCCTACGTGATGTCCGCCGCCTACGGCCTGTTCGAATACACGCCGCAGCCCTTCGAAACGGAATTCGACGATGGCCAGCGCATCGTATATGACGACCCCATCGTCTTCACGGCGGCGAACCTGACGCAGTTCGGCGGGGGCGCGCGCATCGCGCCGGAGGCCAATGCGCAGGACGGGCGCCTCGAACTGGTCGTGGTGCTGCGGCGGGACACCGTTCAGGCCCTCGCCGGCCTGGGGCGGCTCTTTGACGGCACGATCGCCAGGCTGTCCGCGGTCCATACGCGCTCCTTCCGCCGGCTCTCGGTCCGGCGGCGCCGCGCGGCGCCCGTGCAGATCGACGGGGAATTGCTGCCCCCGGAACGCGAGTTGACGATCGAGGTGCTGGACCGCAAACTGACCGTGCTGGTGCCCCGCGGCGACTGTGTCGCCCGCCGATGATTGCGCCGCCGCCATGAACTCCCCCGAAATCCACCGCCGCCGGATCGGAGCGTTGACCCTCGAAGACGTGCCGGATGCCGATCCCGCCGTGGATGAGCGCTGGGCGCAGTATTCGGAAATCCGGTCCGCGGCCTTCGCCGACTGGGCCCCCGGCGGTCAGGGTCCGCTGATCCTTGCGCGCTTCTCGCAAACTCCGCAAATCCATCCGGCGGGACCGTCGCCTACAGGGTCGCCGACAACGAGGGGCGCGGATTCCGAAAGAAAGACCGTCAGCGCGCGTATCATGCGGCGGCTACGCTGTTCCTGCGCAAGCGCCTCCTGCGCGGCGGGACCGGCGATCCGCGCCCTGTACAACTTGACGGCGGCCAAGGACAGCGTACATTTCGGCCACGGATTCGCGAGCAGATAACATGAAACGAAACCCCTCGTTTTTCATCGGCGTCTTCGTCCTGCTGGGTGTCGCGCTCGGTTGGTCGGCGCAGGCCCGCCGCTGGTCCAACCGCTCCGGCGATCAGATCGAGGCGGAACTGGTTCGCGTGGAAGGCGATCGCGTCATTCTCCAGACGCCGGAAGGCCGACTATACCGGGTGCCGTTCGAAAGCCTTTCCGACGAAGACCGCGCCTTCGTGCGGGCGGCGGTCGAGCCCAAAGCAGCCCCGGTGCCCCCCGCGCCGGCGCCGGCGCCCGATCCGCCGCCGGACGTCGCCAGGGCCGTCGAAATATTCATGGCGCCGCCCGTGACGGAAGCGGACTTCATGCGGGTCATGCGGCAGTCCTGTCTGCGATGCCACAAGGTCTGCGCCAGCGTGGATTCGCTGGTTGAAAACCGTTGGGTCCGTCCGGGTCGGCCGGACCGCAGTCCGGTCTTCACGGTTATCGGCAAACATCAGAAACCGGAAGGCCAATACCACAACCTCTCGGAAGCCGACCGGCAGATCGTTCACGATTTCATAAAGGGGATGGGCGCGCGGGCCAATTGATCAACGGCGTCCCCCGTTTTTTCAGTCAGGGCCGGCGAAAATCCCCCCCCGCTTCCTTACCTCGGCGGCCTCTTTTCCGCGCGGTCGCGCGCCCGGTCCAAAAGGCTCGGCGCCACCGGGTAAAACCGCGTGATCGTCCGGCCTTCGGTCGAAGCCGCGCGGGTCAGCACGATCGCGTTCTCCTCCACGCGCAGGTGCAACCCTGCGGCCATCGCGGTATAGCGCAGCGCATCCCATACCGTGACATTTCGCAGGTTCAGCGTTATGCGCGGCGCTGTTGCGGCGTCGCCCGCGTCCATGGCGGCAAAGCCGGCCTCGCGTCCTTCGGGGTCGGCTTGCCGTGCGCCATCCCGAAGCTGATCCACGGCCTCGGCGACGGTGGCCCCTTCCACCCGCCATTCCGACAATCGGATGGCCTCGGCCCGTTCGCGCGGGTTTTTTAGCGGTGGTACCACGTCGGCCGCCGAGCACGTGGCGACGCCGAAGAGTGCCGCGGCCCTGCGCCATCGGGCAAACGCCGAGCGCGAGTGCTTGCGCAGATTCATGCCGAACGAATAGGACGATCGCGCCGGCCGCGCAAGCCGATTTCCACGTCAACAGTGGAACCGCCGCGGTTTCGGGGACCGCGCCATTCGATTGACCCGGCGGAGGCGGGAGGATAAGGTGAGCGCATCCTATGTCCGCCCTGGCGCTATACGTGATCGGCGAGCCGCGCGTTGGAAAGTCGGCCGTCTTCGACGCGCTGACGCTGACGCCGCACGGGCCGAATTTCACGACCCGCTCCGGTCACCGCTACGGCACCGTCAAAGTGCCCGACGCGCGGCTGGAGGCGCTCAATGCGCTGTACAAACCCAGGAAGTTCACGCCGGCCGAGACGACGTTCGTGGACCTCGCGCCGGGCGGGAACGAGCCGGTGAAGTTCGGCGAATTGACCGGGCTGCTGGGCAATGCGGACGCCTTCGTCGCCGTGGTGCAATGCTTCGGCGACGCCGACTTCTCGGGCCGTCCGCTCGATCCCGCCGCGCAGATGGAATCGCTGCTCCTGGAGCTCGTGGTCACGGACCTCGACAAGGTCGAGCGGCGGCTTGAGCGCATCGCGCAGGACCGCCATCGGGGGCAGAAGGTGTCCGAGGCCGAATTGAAACTGCTCGAGCGGCTCCGCGCCGAGTTGAGCGCCGACCGTCCGTTGCGCGATCTGGCGCTGCGCGAGGACGAGGAGAAGCTGCTGCGCGCGTACCAGTTCCTTTCGCAGAAACCGCTGCTGATCGTCGCGAACATCGGCGAGGCGGCCATCGCGGCCGGCGCGCCGGAGTCGCTGCGGGCCGCCGCGGCCGCCCGCGGACTCGAAGTGCTGCCGTTCTGCGCCACGCTCGAGGCCGAGATCGCGCAACTCGATTCCGAGGCGCAGCGGGAATTTCTGAAGGACTACGGGTTGACCGAACCGGCGCGCGTCCGGCTCATTCAGGCGGCGTACCGCGGCCTGCGCCTGATCAGCTTTTTCACGGTGGGCGAGGACGAGGTGCGCGCGTGGCCGATTCGCGAAGGCACGAACGCCCATGCGGCGGCCGGCAAAATCCACAGCGACATCGAACGCGGGTTCATCCGGGCCGAAACCGTGGCCCACGATGCGTTGCTGGCCGCGGGGGCGTTGTCGCGGTGCCGCGAGCAGGGCGCCCTGCGTCTCGAAGGCAAGGAGTACCTCGTGCGGGACGGCGATGTGATTCATTTTCGGTTCAGCGCATGAACGCGGCCGATCGGGGGAGACGAACATGAAGCAGCGAATGGCGTGGATCGCGGCGGTGACGGCGGCGGCGCTGACGGCCAGGGCCGACTTCAACATGCCGCCGAAAAGTTTCACCGCGGCGCAGGCAGCGCAGGCGGTCGAAGCGGCGCAGGCCGAGGGCAAGCCGATCGCATTCCTCATCAGCGACACCGAGACCACGTGTCCGCTGTGCGCGGACGCCAGCAAGGAGATCATCAAGCGGCTGCGTTCGGACACGGTGATGGTGTATGCGCGCAGCCAGGCGGGACTGCCGGAAGCCGCGCGAAAACTCGTGCGCGGTCAAGACACCGGGCAGTTCATTCCCTACGTCATCGTAACGGATGCCGCCATGACCACGCTGATGGGCATTGTGCGCTACGAGGAGATCAAGGAAAACGCCACCCGCGCATTCCGCGACCTGGACAAGGCCATCAAGGAATACCGCAAAGCGCAGACTCCCGCCCGGCGCTGAACGGCGATCCGTCGCGGATTTCCCGCGCCCCCGCGCGGGGCGGGGCGATTTCGCGCCGGCGGCGGGTCTTTCAACGAGCGGGCTGGAACGTATCGAAAAGGCTTCGCGCGCGCAGGCTGCGGCGGAAACGCGGCAACGCGATCCGCGCCGCGGGCGTCACCTTGATTTCGGCGGTTCCGCCGGCCGGCAGGCATAGAAAGTTGTCCGAGTAGCGCGCGTCCAACCCCTCCGCCTCCAGCCAGAGCCAGAGCGCCGGCCGCCGGGCGCGGATCCGGCAATCGAATCCGCCCTTGCGGTCGGAGCGCGCCTCCACCTCCAATTCCGGGTCGGGCAGATTCAACCGCTTGGGCCGGACGAAGGTGACGAAGTTCTCCGCCAGGCGTTCGCCGTCCGCGACCAGCTCCAGCCATAGCATCAAATCGTCCGCGCCGCGCGCCTTGACCTCGTCCGCAAAGTTCAACTCGCCCGCCGGCGCCGCGCCGTTGACCGGCAGCGCGAGTCGTTCCGCGCCGGCGCGAACGGTCTCGCCCGCGGCCGTGCTCAGCGTCCACCGTACTTCGGCGTCGCGCGGCGACCGCTCATCGCTGGCCAGGTGAAGCGCGATGCGCCCCGATGCGGGGTCCTCGACGCCGACGATCAAATGCGGCGCGAAGAAACGGCGGGCCAAATAGTGCAGCGCCTTCCATCGGCCATGATAGTCAATGGATGACCAGCTCGCGACCGGCCAGCAGTCGTTCAATTGCCAGTAGAGGGCGCCCATGCAGCGCGGACGGTGGATGCGCCAGTGCTCGACCGCGTACTTCATCGCCAGCGCCTGCTGGATCTGCGAGAGCCAGAGCGTCGCCTCGAAGCCGGTCGGCATGCGGAACCAGCTCAGCAGGTATTGGAGGATGACCGTGTTGCCGATGCCGCTGCGCTGATGGTGCTCCATCACGGGGCTGGCGATGTTGCGGTCCGTTTCCACGGTGTAGCCGTACACGGTGCGCGGTTCCGGGAAGCTCTGGAACCCGAACTCGCTGCAGAATCGGTGAAATGCGGTGCGGTACCATTCGAAAGGCTGGCGGCCGTGCCATACCTGCCAGAGATGCGCGTCGCCGGCGCCGTCGAACTTGGGTGCGCGGCGGTCTTTGGGATTGTGCCCGGAGCAGGGCCAGTAGGTGCGGTCGGGGTCGTGGGCGGCCACGACCTGCGGCAACAGGTCGTTGAAGAGCCGGTCGTACTCGGCCCAGGTCATCCGGCCGTTCGCGCCCTCGTCCGTCGCAAAACCGCATTCCTCGAGCTCGTTGTTGCCGCACCAGAGCGCCAGGCAGGCGTGATGCCGCAGCCGGCGGACGTTGTCGGCGGCCTCCTGCCGGACATTTTCCAGGAAGGCGTCATCGTGGGCCGGGTACGCGGAGCAGGCGAACATGAAGTCCTGCCAGACGCAGAGGCCCAGCTCGTCGCACAGGTCATAGAACTCGTCCGCCTCGTACGTTCCGCCGCCCCAGACCCGGAGGAAATTCATGTGGGCGGCGGCGGCATCGCGCAGCAGACGCTCGTAGTCCGCGCGGCGCACGCGCGTCGCGAAGGTGTCCGCCGGGATCCAGTTCGCGCCCTTGGCGAAGAACGGAACGCCGTTGACCTCGAAGTGAAACGATTCGCCCCACTCGTCCGGTCGGCGGACGAGTTCCAGGCGGCGAAGGCCGATGCGATAGTCGGCGAGATCGAGCGCCGTCTCCCGGCCTTCGGCGCGCAGCGCCACCCGGACTTCATACAGCGGTTGGGCGCCCATGCCGTTCGGCCACCACAGGCGCGGTTCCGGGATCGGCAGCGCGAGGTCCGCGGCGTCTCCGTTCAAGGACGCTGTCCGGGACGCCACCGGCCGGCCTTCCCAGCAGACGTGAACTTCCGCGTTCAGCGGCGCGGCGGACCCGCCCGCGCGTTCCGCCTCCACGCGAACGTGCAGCGTCACGCTGCCGTCCGAACCATGCACCTGGCGAATGCGCGTGTCTCGAAGGCGCGCCGCATCGAAGGCGATGATGCGGATGGGACGCCAGATCCCGGAGGTCACGCAGATCGGACCCCAGTCCCAGCCGAAATTGCAGGGTTCCTTGCGCAGCCAGCAGCGGCCCGACGGTTCTCCGTTGGCGGCGCCGGCGGAGCCGAACGCGCGCTCGGTTTGTCGGCGGGCGAGGTAGGGCAGGGGGGGATCGAACTCGACCTCGATCGCGTTTTTTCCCGCTCGCAAGACGCTCCGAACATCGAATTCCCATGTCCGGAACATGTTGTCCGCCCGTCCGACCTCCCGGCCGTTCACCCGCACGCGGGCCAGCGTGTCCAGTCCGTCGCAGCGCAGCAGCACCGCGTCGCGGCCGAGCAACTCGGCGGGCGCCTCGAATTCCCGGCGATACAGCCACGCGGTTTCGCCGATCCACTTCTGTGCGAGTTCGCGGTCCCGATAGAACGGATCCTCGATGCGTCCGGCCGCCAGCAGGTCGGTGTGGACACAGCCGGGGACCGTGGCGGGTATCGCCACGCCTTCGCCGGCCATGAACAATTGCCAATCGCCGCCTAAATCCAAAGCCATACGCGGGTTCGTCATGGAAGCTCTCCGAATCTGCGGGCCGCGCCGTCCATCGGATGGCGGCCAGCATGACTATGGCCGAATTCCCGCGGAATGTCCCGCATAATCGCCGGCGCCCGATACGGGGTCACCCGGCAAAGGATAGCCGTCAATGGACATTCCCCCCTCCCCCGCCCAGGCGGGCCGGGCGGATTCGTTCTTTGATCCGCGTATCCGCCATCCGTACTCGCTGCTTCGCCAAGGCGTCGCAGGCCACGGAATCGCGTCCCGTCCCGGTTTATAACGTCGCAAAACACTTCACGATCGTGAAGTGTTTTGCGACATTTCCGGGCGATCGCGGGGCGGGATGGGCCGGACGCGATCGGGCGGCCCGATAGGGCGTGGAATGGTCCGGACGGGTCGCGGTCTGTGCGACCGCCGCCCTCCGTTTGCAGGCGATCGTTCGGGGCCGCAGGATTTCGATGGACTCCGGCGCGGCGAGGCGAATAATTTGCCTGCCATGCGAGGCAGCGAACAGGTTCCCGACGACGAGACCGGCGCGGCGGGCGCGTCCGTGCTGGCGCGGCTCATCGAGCGGGGCGTGCGGATTCGCTGCCCCGAGTCGGTGGATATCGGGCGCGATATCTGTCCGGAGCGCATTGCGCCGGGCGTCGTGCTGTACGCCGGCACGCGTTTGAGCGGCGCAACCACGTCCATCGGCCCCGGGTGCGTCGTTGGCGCGGAGGGGCCGGCCGTCATCGAGGACTGCCAGCTGGGACGCGGAGTCGAGCTCAAGGGCGGTTTTTTCTGCGGCGCGACCTTTCTCGACGGCGCGAACATGGGCAGCGTCGCGCACGTCCGGCCCGGAACGCTGCTGGAGGAGGAGGCCGGCGCGGCGCACGCGGTCGGTTTCAAGCAGACCATCCTTTTCCCGTTCGTCACGGCCGGAAGTCTGATCAATTTCTGCGATGCGCTGGTGTCGGGCGGCACCAGCCGCCGGAACCACAGCGAAATCGGCTCTTCTTTCGTGCATTTCAACTTCACGCCGCATCAGGACAAGGCGACCGCCTCGCTGATCGGCGATGTGCCCCGCGGCGTGATGCTCGACCAGCCGCCGATCTTCCTGGGCGGGCAGGGGGGGCTGGTCGGCCCGGCCCGCATCGGGTTCGGCGTCGTCCTCCCGGCCGGCCAGGTTGTGCGGGGCGACGTTCTTTCGCCCGGCGGAGCGCCGCCCCCGCCGCTCGCGCGTTCCGTTGGAAGCGGGGCGTTTCGGCAGGGGCTGTACCGGTCCCTGCGGCGCGTGCTGATCAACGGCATCGCCTACATCGGGAATCTGCGCGCGTTGAGGCTATGGTATGCGACGGCGCGGGCGCGTTTCATGACGGGCGATCCCTACGCCGCCGCGTGCCATGCCGGCGCCCTGCGGCAACTGGACGCGGCGCTGGACGAGCGCCGCAAACGGTTGCTGGAGGTGATCGCCCGGCTGCCGCACTCGCTGGAGCTGGCGCTGGCGGTTCCGGAGGCGAGCCTGCCGCCGGGATTGATCGCATTGCACCGGGAATGGATGGAGCGGGGGAACGAACGGGTCGCTCGCGCCGTCGAGATTGAAATCGAATCGGCGGGCGCGGCCGCGCGCGATCGGTTCCTGTCGGAATGGGACCGGGCCGACGCCGCCGGCGGTTATCTGGCCGCGGTGCGGAATCTTTCGCCGGACGCCCGCCGCGCGGGCACGGCCTGGCTGCAGAGCGTCGTGGATCGCTGCGCGACCGCGGCGGAGATCCAGAAAGCGGAGGCGTGATCATGGGAGCCAGACTCTTCGGAACCGATGGCGTGCGGGGCGTGGCGAACGTGCCGCCCATGACGGCGGAGATGGCGATGGCGATCGGACGGGCGACCGCCTACGTCTGCAAGCGGCATAACCCGCGCGGCCCGCATCGGATCGTCATCGGCAAGGACACCCGGCTGAGCGGCTACATGCTGGAGACCGCGCTGACGGCGGGCATCTGCTCGATGGGCGTGGACGTGCTGCTCGTCGGCCCGATGCCGACGCCGGGCATCGCCTTCATCACGCGCAGCATGCGCGCGGACGCCGGGCTGGTCATCTCGGCCTCGCACAATCCGTATCCCGACAACGGGATCAAGATTTTCTCGCGCAACGGGTTCAAGCTGCCGGATGCCGAAGAAGACGAAATCGAGCAGCTCATCGCGACCGGCGCCCTCAACGACATCCGCCCCACCGGCGACGGCATCGGCCGCGCCAAGCGGATTGACGACGCGATGGGGCGTTACATCGTGTTCTGCAAAAACACGGTTCCGGAAGAGGTGTCGCTGGAGGGCTTGAAGGTCGTGCTCGATTGCGCGAACGGGGCGACGTACAAAGTGGCGCCGATCATCTTTTGGGAATTGGGCGCGCGCGTCACCGCGCTGCATTGCGAGCCGAACGGCACGAACATCAACGAACGCTGCGGCTCCCAGTACCCGCAGGACCTGGCCGCGAAGGTCCGGGAGACCGGCGCCGAAATCGGGCTGGCCTTCGACGGCGACGGCGACCGGCTCATCGCGGTGGATGAGCAGGGGCGCGAGATGACCGGGGATCACATCCTCTTCATCTGCGCTTCGCATTGGAAGGAACGGGGCCTGTTGCGGAACGACCTGGTGATCTCCACGGTCATGAGCAACTTCGGCCTGGGCGTGGCGCTGCGCGAGCGGGGCATCCGCAACCGGGCGGCGCCGGTGGGCGATCGGTACGTGCTGGAGATGATGCAAAAAGAGGATGCCGCGCTGGGCGGCGAGGCTTCGGGGCACGTCATCTTCCTCGATCGCCACACGACGGGCGACGGGATCATTACCGCGCTGCAACTGCTGGTGGCGATGCGCCGGACCGGGCGGCCCCTCTCCGACCTCGCCCGGGGATTGCGGATGTATCCGCAGAAGCTCGTCAACGTTGACGTGGCGCGCCGTCCGCCGCTGGATACCGTTCCGGAGGTGGCCTCCGCCATCCGCGCCGCGGAGGCCGAACTGGGCGACCGCGGCCGCGTGCTGGTGCGCTATTCGGGCACGCAGGCGATGTGCCGTGTCATGGTCGAAGGTCCGGACGACTCCACCGTCGAGCGCTTGACGGCGCGGCTGGCCGAGGCGGTGAAGTCAACCCTGTCCTGAAGCGCTCGCGCCGCGGGAGCGTGACACTCGGGCGACGGAGCCTCGATCTGCCGCCGCGGCCGCGCGCGCGTTTTGCCCAGCCTTCGCAGGCCCGGAGGGCGCGCCGCCGCCGGCGCCGACCGCGCGGTCCCGTTCGCGCATCGCGTCCCGCCCGCCGCCCGCACCGGTTCCACGATGGCCGCGCCCCGCGGCGAGCCCGGGAAAATAAAAGCGCGGGCGACTTCGTTATAGGCGCGGTGGACGACAATTGACCCGCAGGGTCGGAAGGGAGTCCGGGACAATGAAGACGACGGCACTGGCGATAGTCCTTGCGACCATGACGGCCGTAACCGGCCGGGCGCAGACCGAACCCCGTCGCCTGGGCGACGGCCCGGGGCGGCCCGTGAAGATGGAAGATAACGCGCGAGAGCGCCGCGAGAAACTCGAGGCGCAACGCGCGGAGGCGGAGGCGCGGGCGGAGGCCCGCAAGGCGGAACTCGAAAAGCAGCGCGCCGAGTGGGAGCAGCGCCGCGCCGAAGCCGAGAAACAGCGGGCGGAATTGGAGGCGCGCCGCGCGGAATGGGAGGCGAAGCGAGCCGACCTGGAAAGGGTGAAGGGCGAAGTGCCCCGCGCGGATTGGGAAGCGCGGAAGGCCGAGATCGAGGCGCGCCGCGCCGAGTTCGAAAAACAGCGCGGGGATATCGAAGCCAAGAAGGCTGAAATGGAGAAGCGCCGCGAGGAGATGGACGCCAAACGCGCGGAGCTGGAGAAACGCCGCGCGGAAGAGAAGGCCCGTTACGAGGAAGAGCGCCGCAAATTGGAAGAGCGGGCGGAGGCGTACGTGGACCGCCGGCAGGACAACCAGGAAAAGCGCATCCAGCACGGCATTCGCAAGGGGTATTTGACGCCCGAGGAGACGGCGGCGCTGCGCAGTCAGCAGAACTCCATTGCCGCTCTGGAGGAGACGCTGAAAGCGGACGGCCGCCTCACGCGCACCGAGTTCGCTCAACTGCGCGAGGCGCTCGACGCCGCCAGCCGGACGATCTGGGCGGAGAAGCACGATACGGAAGGCCGGCAGATGCCGGTCTATCGGTTGGGCAAGAACGTCTTCGCCCGGGATTCGTTGACCGCCCAATTGTCGGACCCGGACCTCTCGCGCGAGGCGGCCCGGGCGCTGCTGGCCGATTTCCGCCGCCTGCTGCATTTGCGGGACCGGCTCGCCAACGAGGACCTGACGGAGGAACAGCGGGCCGAACTGCAGGCCGCCTACGAAACGCTGTTGGGGACGTATTTCCGCGTGGGCTGAAAACACGGTCAGGGGTTTGCGGCGCGGGGTTTCCAAGGCTTGGAAGCCCCGCGCTTTTTTCTTCCAAGCCCTGGAAAAGACCTTCACAATGTTTCCCGTGAATGCCTCTTCCGGCGATCGCTCCATTCTGCGGGAACTCGGCGCCGCGTATGCGGACGTGGCGGCCCTGCCGGTCCAGCAGGAAAAGATACGTCTCTGGCGGCGGTTGAACGGGCTGGACCCCGTGCGCCCCATGGTCGCGATTGACCAGGTCTGCTGGCACGAGATGGCGGCCGCCTATCCGGACGAGCTGGTCCTGCAATGCTCGGATCCCGAGGCGCGCGACTACGAACGGTTTCTCCGGCGGACGTTGTTTCAATGGCGTCATTTTCCGGCGGACCTGGTGGTCGAGCCCTTTCTGCGGGTGGTGAAGTCGTTCGCGAACACGGGATTCGGAGTGCGACTGCAGGAGCAGACCGCCGTCACGGATCCGAACAACGACGTGGTCGGCCACCGGTACCAGAATCAGTTCTCGCGCGACGAGGACCTCGACCGCATTCAAACCCCGCGGGTGCGCGCCGATCCGGAAGCGACGGCCCGGCGGCTGGAACGGGCGCGCGAGTTTTTCGACGGCATCCTGGAAGTGCGGGCGGTGGGCGTTACGCCGTATCTTTCCCTCTGGGACCCGATCAGCATGTGGATGGGGGTCGAGGAGGCCCTCCTGGCGCTGGTGGATCGTCCGGCCTTCGTGCACGAGATGCTGCGGCGCATGACCGAGGGTTACCTGGCCTTGATCGCTCAACTGGAAGCGCAAGGTTTGCTGGAGGGCCCTCAATCGTGGATCCATTGCACCGGCGCCTGGTGCGACGAGCTTCCCGCAGCCGGCTACGATCCCGAACGTCCCCGCCCGCGCGACATGTGGATGTTCGGGCTGGCGCAGATGTTCTCGACGGTTTCGCCGGACACGTTCCGGGAATTCGAGATCGAATACACCCGCCGCCTGTGCGAACGCTTCGGCTTGGTGTATTATGGTTGCTGCGATCCGCTCGACGGGAAAATGAAGGAAGTGGCGTTGCTGCCCCATGTGCGCAAGGTCTCGATGAGTCCCTGGGCGCAGCAGGAACGGGGCGCGGAGGCGATCGGCCGCCGCTACGTCTTCTCGCGGAAACCGAACCCGGCATTGTTGGCGACGGACCGTTTCGACGGGGAGGCGGTGCGGCGCGATTTGCGGGAAACGATCCGCATTTGCGCGCGGCACGGATGTCCGCTCGAACTGATCCTGAAGGATATCAGCACGATTCGGTACGAGCCCCAGCGGCTGTTCGAATGGTCGCGGATCGCGCTCGAAGAAGTCGGAGCCGGCTGAACCGGCGAACCTCGCCGCGGCCCCGGGATTTCGAACCATGAACGAGCGAACGCGGAAGACCGAACCGATTTTCGCGGGCCGCATCCTTCGCCTGGAGCGGCTCGAGGTCGAGTTGGACGACGGCCGCTCCGCCGTGCGCGAGATCGTCCGGCACCGCGGAGCGGTCGGCGTGCTGCCGCGTTTGCCGGACGGCCGATTTCTCTTGGTGCGGCAGTATCGCAAGGCGGTGGAGGCGGCGGCCATCGAAGTGTGCGCGGGGCTGCTGGACCCGGGGGAGTCGCCCGAAACCGCCGCCCGCCGCGAACTGCTGGAGGAAACGGGCCGCCGCGCCCGCCGGTGGGTGCATCTGGGCCGGCTCTGGTCTTCCCCCGGCTATACGGACGAGGCCGTGGAGGTCTTCTTTGCCGAGTGCGAGGGCGAGTCGCAGGCCGCCGATCTGGATGAGGATGAGCGGGTGGAAACCCTCGCGGTCAGCGCGGACGAAATCGAGGAAATGATCCGCCGGAACGACATTCGCGACGCCAAGACCATCGCCGCGTGGCAGCTCTACCGGTTGAAGGTGCGCGACTGATGGCCGGGGTGGATTTCGAACGCGACTTGAACCCGGAACAGCGCGCCGCCGCGCTCGCGCCGGACGGGCCGGTGCTGGTGATCGCGGCGGCCGGCACCGGAAAGACCCGGACGTTGACCTATCGGGTCGCGCATCTGGTCGAGCGGGGCGTGGATCCGCAGCGCATTCTCCTGCTGACCTTCACGAACCGGGCGGCGCGCGAAATGATGGAGCGCGCGGCGAAACTGGTCGGCGACCGCGTCGGCGGCATCTGGGGCGGAACGTTCCATCACATGGCCAACCGGATGCTGCGCCGCCATGCCGGGCGGATCGGTTGGCCCAACGATTACTCGATTCTCGACGAGGACGACGCCCGCTCGATCGTCCGCGCCGTCGTTCGCGATCTCGGACTCAAGGACAAGATGTTTCCATCGCCGGACGTGCTGCTGTCGGTGCTGGGCCTGGCGGTGAGCCGGGATGTGGCGCTGGAGGACGTGGCGCATGCGCGGCTGGCGGACAGCGACGTGAACCCGGCGGACGTCGTGCGGGTGATGTCGGAATACGCGGCGCGGAAGCGCGCGCTGCGGGCCATGGATTTCGACGACCTGCTGGTGAACGCGCGGCGTCTGTTGCGCGAGTGCGAGCCGGTGCTGCGCGACTATCAGGAGCGGTTTCTGCACGTGCTGGTGGACGAGTATCAGGACACCAACCCGATTCAGGCCTCGCTGGTGGACCTGTTGGCGGCTCGGCACGGGAACCTGCTCGTCGTGGGGGACGACTTCCAGAGCATCTACTCCTGGCGCGGCGCCGATTACCGTCATTTTCTCAGTTTCCCGGAACGGTATCCGAACGCCCACGTGTTCAAGCTGGAGACGAACTACCGCAGTCTGCCGGGCATCCTGAACGTCGCGAACGAGTGCATCGCCGGCAATCCGCACCAGTTTCAGAAAACGCTGCGCGCCGTGCGCGAGGCGCCGGACCGGCCGCGGCTGGTGGATCTGCCGGACGGCCGCCGGCAAGCCCGGTATGTCGTCGAGGAGATCGCAAGGCTGATCGCGGCGGGCGCGTCGCCGCGGGACATCGCGGTGCTGTATCGCTCGCATTTTCACGCGCTCGAATTGCAACTCGAGTTGCAACAGCGCCGGATTCCCTTCGCCATCACGTCCGGCGTCCGCTTCTTCGAGCAGGCGCACGTCAAGGACGTTTGCTCCGTACTGCGCCTGGCGAATACGCCGACCGATCCGCTGGCGTTCCAGCGGCTGTTGCAACTGCTCCCGCGCGTCGGCGAAAAGGGGGCCGCGCGCATCTGGCGCGAACTGGGCGAGCGCTTCAATCCGCTCTCGGCAGAGGAGAACCGGGCGCTGTCGCGGCGCCTGCCGGAGCCGGCCCGCGAGCGCTGGAATCGCATCGCCGAGGCGTTGTCGGGAGCGCCGGCGGACCGTCCCGGCGAGCTGGCGGGAGAGTTGATCGGACGTTTCTGCGACGCCTTCTATCGCGAATATGTCTCGGTCAGCTTCGAGGACGCGGAGCGCCGGATGGAAGACCTTCAGGCGCTGACGGACTTCACGGCCCGCTATGCGACGCTCGCGGACATGCTCAACGAGGTGACGTTGCTGACGAACGTGGATACCGGCGAGGTGGCGCGGCGCGGCCGCGAGGAGGGCGACGAGCGGGTGCTGCTCAGCACGGTGCATCAGGCCAAGGGGCTGGAGTGGCGGGTGGTGTTCGTGCTCTGGATGGCGGAAGGCCTGTTCCCGTCCGGCCGGGCGCTGGAGGAAGACCCGGCGGCGGAGGAGGAACGGCGGTTGTTTTACGTCGCCGTCACGCGCGCCAGGGATGCCCTGTACCTGTGCGCCCCGAAGATGCGGATGGGGCGAGACCGTCAAATCAAGTTCTATTCGCCGTCGCGGTTTATCGTCGAAATCCCGAAGAATCTGCTGCAGCGGGAGCGGATCGGCTACGTCTATTGATGCCGGCCGGGGTCCGGGATCCGCTCCAGGCGGCAGTGCTCGGCGATGAAAATCGCGCGCAGCGCGTCGTAGGCCAGATCCAGCCGGTCGTTGACGACCGCGTAGCGGTACTCGCCGCGGCGCGACATTTCCTCGCCGGCCTGCCGCAACCGGCGGGCGATCGTCTCGGCGGAGTCTTGCGCCCGCCGTTCGAGTCGTTCGCGGAGCGCCTCGATCGAAGGCGGCTCGATGAAGACGTCCACGAAGGCGCGTCGTAGCGGGTCGTCGGCGGGTCCCGCCGAGACGGCGTTTCGGAGCAGCGCGGCGCCCTGGACGTCAATGTCCATCAACACGTCGCGGCCGGAGGCGAGCGCGGCGGCCACGGCCGCCCGCGGCGTGCCGTAGCGATGGCCATGGACTCGGGCGTGCTCGAGAAAGGCGCCGGCGGCCGCCCGGCGTTCGAATTCGGTCTCGTCGAGGAAGGTGTAGTGAACGCCGTTGACCTCGCCCGCGCGGGGCGGCCGGGTCGTGCACGACACGGAGTACACGATGGAATCGAACTCCGCGCGCAAGCGGTCGCACAGCGTCGTCTTGCCGGCGCCGGACGGCGCCGACACGACCAGGAGAATAGGCGCCGCCCGCCCCGCGCGAAACGCCCGGTGTGCCTCATTCGACATTCTGCACCTGCTCCCGCAATCGCTCGATTTCGGCCTTGTAGCGGACGGTCAGGGCGGCCAGGTCGCCGTCCGCGCACTTCGCGGCCAGCGTGTTGATCTCGCGCAGCAGCTCCTGGGTCAGGAAATCGAGGGCGCGCCCCATCGGTTCTCGTTCGGTCAGCATGCGGCGCCCCTGGTCGAGGTGGCTGCGGAGGCGCGTCAATTCCTCGGAAATATCGCTGCGGTCGGCGAACAAGGCGATTTCCCGCACGATGGCCGGGTCGTCGGCCTGAAACGGCAGTCCGGCGCGCTCGAGTCGGGCGAGCAGGGCGGCGCGGTGGCGCTCGATCACGCCGGGCGCGCGCTTCGCGATCGCCTCGGTCATCGCGGCCAGCGCGTTGAGCCGCCCGCGGATGTCGCGGGCCAGCGCCCGTCCTTCGCGCGCGCGCATGCGCAGCAGCGCGTCGAGGGCGTTTCGCAACGCCGTACGGACCGCCGGCCAGACGAGCTCGGCGTTCGTTTCCAGCGATTCGACGACAAATACGTCGGGGATCGCCAGCAGCGTCGAGACGCCCCAATCGTCGTCCAACTTCAGTTCCGTCGCGGCGCGGCGCAACGCCTGCGCCCAGGCGCGCGCGAGTTCCGCATCGAGCCGGACGGCGCGCGAACGGCCCTTCGGACTCCAGCCGACCTGTACGGAGACCGTGATGCGTCCCCGCGACACGCGGCCGGCGATCTCCTCCTGCACGCGGGCCTCGAGCGCCTGCAACGGACGCGGCAGGCCGATCTGCAGGTCGAGCTGGCGGCGGTTGACCGATCCGATCTCCACCACGGACTGCATGCCGCGGCTGCGGCCCTCGCCCCGGCCGTATCCGGTCATGCTTCGAAGGCTCATCCGCCGTGCTCCTGTTTCCAGGCCATGACGAGTTGCAGGTCCTTGTCGCCCCGGCCGGAAAGATTGACGAGGACCACGTCGGATTTCTTCCACCGCGGGCCCTCGCGCAAGACCCAGGCGATCGCATGGGCCGATTCCAGCGCCGGCAGGATACCTTCCGTCCGGCAGAGACGATCGAACGCGGCCACCGCTTCGGTGTCGGAGACATGATCGTACACCGCCCGCCCGCAGTCCCGGAGCCAGACGTGCTCCGGTCCCACGGCGGCGTAATCCAGTCCGGCGCTGACGGAATGGGTGGGCAGGATCTGGCCCTCGTCGTCCTGCAACACCAGTGTGCGCGCGCCCTGGAGGACGCCGAGGCGCCCGCCGGCGAACCGCGCCGCGTGCTCGCCCGGCGCGATCCGGCGGCCGCCGGCCTCGACCCCCACCAGTTCGACGCCGCGGTCCTTCAGGAATCCGCTGAAAATGCCCATCGCATTGCTGCCGCCGCCGACACAGGCGACCACCCGATGGGGGAGGCGGCCCGTCTGGCGGAAGCACTGCGCCCGCGCCTCCCGGCCGATCACGCTCTGGAAATCGCGCACCAGGTCGGGATAGGGATAGGCGCCGAAGACGGTGCCGAGCACGTAATGGGTGGTGCGGACGTTCGTGACCCAGTCGCGCATGGCCTCGCTGATCGCTTCCTTGAGCGTCTGCTGGCCGGCGGTGACAGGCACGACCTCGGCGCCGAATTCGCGCATGCGATAGACGTTGAGCGCCTGGCGTTCCATGTCCACGCGCCCCATGTAGATCACGCAGTCGAGCGCGAACGCGGCGGCCATGGCGGCCGTGGCCACGCCGTGCTGGCCGGCGCCGGTTTCGGCGATGACGCGGCGTTTGCCCATTCGCCGCGCCAGCAGGATTTGTCCGAGGCTGTTGTTGATCTTGTGCGCCCCGGTGTGACAGAGGTCTTCCCGCTTCAGATACACGCGCGCGCCGCCGATTTCCCGGCTCAGGCGCTCGGCGAAATAGAGCGGCGTGGGGCGGCCGACGAGGTCGCGCAGGTAATGGCGGTATTCGCGCTGAAACGCGGTGTCGCGCCGCGCCGCGCGCCACGCCGCCGCCAGTTCGGCCAACGGCGCCATGAGCGTCTCCGGCACGAACTGGCCCCCATAGGGTCCGAAATAGCCGACGGGCGCGCCGCCGTTCTTCATGCGTTGCGACATTGCCTGACGAACTCCATCATCCGCGCTCGATCCTTGCGTCCCGGTTCGGATTCCACGCCGGAACTGACATCCGCGCCCCAGGGCCGAACCTGTCGGAGGGCCGCGGCCACGTTGTCGGGCGTCAGCCCGCCGGCGAGGACCACCGGCCGGTCCGCGGCGCGGACCGATGCCGCGGCGGCCGACCAATCCAGCGCGATGCCCGTGCCTCCGGGCCGATCCGCGCTCGCGGAGTCTAGCACATAGGCATCGGGCGCGCCGCCGCCGTTTTCCGCGATCGGCGCCTCCGTCAGACGGCGCACGAGCCACACGCGGCGTCCGGGCGCGCGAAAGCGATCGGGATGCTCCCGGCCGTGCAGTTGTACGATGTCCAGGCGCGCGGTCTCCGCGGCGCGGGCCACGTCCTCCGGCCGGGCGTCCACGAACACGCCGACGCGGGCGATGCCCGCCGGCCAGTCGCGCGTCCACGGCTCGACCTGTTCGGGCGTTACGGCGCGGGGCGATCCCGGCCAGAAGACGAAACCGATGGCGTCCGGCCCCGCCGCCAGCGCGGCGGCGAGGTCCGGGGCTCGGGCGATGCCGCAAAGCTTGACGAACACCCGCATGGCGCAGGGGGAAAATAACCGGACCGTCATCCGCTGGCGAGCGAGATTGCCGGGACCGTGCCAGGACAGCGCACGTTCGCGCCGCCGTCAACGAGCGAGTCGCGGCTATCGGAGACGACCCGGCGGCCGGACGGCTTGCCGCTCCGCCAGACCGCGGCGGATGCGATGCGCTAGCGGACGTCCGTCCAATACGGCCCATGCAGGTGACGCTCCTCCTCCCACATCGCGTCGAGCAGTTCCCGGGCTTTGGCCGCGGACTGGGTGAACGGATGAATCAGCAGCGCGTCGAAGAAGCGGTCTTTGTTCTTTTCGAGGATGCCGCGCAGGACCAGCTCCATGTAGGCGAACAGCAGTTGCTGGTGCTCGCGGATCATCGGGGGGAACGGCGGCGGGCGCAGCAGTTCGATGCCGCGGGCGCGGACTTTTCCCCAGAGGTCAACGACGGTCGCCGGCGCCAAGCCGCCGACGGCTTCGCCGTGCGGCATGTTGACGGGGAACTCGTCCCCGGAATCGGACGCGATCGCCGTGGCTACGCCAATGGCCAGGTCCGCGTGCGCGCCGCCGTGCTGCGCCCGCGCGACGGTATCTGCGACCTCGTCCCGGTATTCGCGAACCTGCTCCGCCAGGGTCTCGAAATGCTTGCGATCGCGTTCTCGAACGCCGGCATGGGGCCGGCGCTCGGCGGCGCGGTGCCGCTCGAAGAACTCGGCATGGTAGAAATAGGCGAGGAAATGGCTCATGCCCAGCGGGAACCAGCCGGTATGGCGGAAAAGCATCAGATTCTGTTCGAACATCCACCGCGCGCGTTCGGACTTCTCGACCTGCCGCTGCAGCCTTTCCGGATCTCGTTCCCGCAGTTCCCGCATCAGGTCGCGCCCCTCGAATTCGGCGGAGTAAATCCAGCAGCAGTGGTTGTAGCCGACATGTCGCGCGCGAATCCGTCGCAGAGGCTCGATTTCGAGCAGCCAACTGAAATCGGCCATGCCGGCGATGTAGTTGTCGCAGAGGCCGACGACCTTCGTGCGCGTCGTGCGCGCAACGCCCGCGACGCAATAATGCGTCGGATTGGCATAGTTGAGCAGCCAGGCGTCGGGGCAGAGCCGCTCCATGCGGCGCGCGACGTCCATCACGACCGGCACCGTCCGAATCGCCATGAACAGGCCGCCCGGCCCCGCCGTCTCGTCGCCCAGATAGCCGAAGCGCGGAGGTATGGTTTCATCCAGTTCCAGCGCCGGAATTCCGCCGATGCGAAAGGTCGCGATGACGAAGTCGGCGCCGTCCAGCGCCCGATCCAGATCCGGCTGCTCGACGACGGTCAGCGGGAGGCCTTTTCGCGCGGCGTATTTCTCGCAGAATGCCTTCACGAGGTGCGTCCGGCTCGGTGCGATGTCTTGTAGCCGCACTTCCGCGCCGGCCCAAACATCCGGCCGGGCGACCATGGAGCCGATGAAGCTGGGCGTGAAGTAGCTGCCGCCGCCGAGGACGGTCAAGCGCAACGGTCGTTTCATGGTCCGGATCGCTCCTTCCAGGTGTCCGCGGGCGGCATGCCGGGCGCCGTCCGGTAACGCTGCCACATGGCTTTGGTGCAAGGATCGCAGGCGGCGCCTTGCCGCGCCCAATCGGCGCTGAAATCCCAGCCCTTGGCCTGCCGTATGCGGGCGACGAACGCCGTGTCGTCCTCGAATATCCAGCGGTCCACATACGCGAAGAAAGCCTCGTGGTTCCACTGGGCTTCAAGCCGCAGCAGACGAGCCGCCAGCGCCTGCGCCACCCACGCGCTGCTGGTGCGGCAGCGCCGCCAGGACTCGGCGTTGAACTCCCATTGCTCGGGCGGCAGGTGCTCGTAGCGGCCCCAGCCGGCGTGGCGCGGATGCCCGTCGCGGCCTGCGTGGCCGGCATACACCGCGCGCGCGCCGGTCCACGCGACATCGAACATCGTCTGGCGATCCTCGCTGAAAACAAGATCGGGCAGCGTTTTCGTGGGCGATTGCATCCGCGGGTCGTCAAGCAACCAACCGGCAAAGACGATCGGCCATTTGCGGCCGATGCCGTGCACGCCCAGCGGCCGCCACGTCGCCGGCTGGCCGTCCTGCGCCAGCCCCCAGAGGTCTATGCCGACCTGCGCCAGACCGATCAGCAGAGGTTCCTTCTCCTCCGGCGGCAGGTCGAGGCAGAGCAGCAGAGATGCCATGCCGACCGCGCGCGCGAACTCGCGGCCGTACACCGGCATATTTTCGACGGGCGCTTCGCGATCGAAGGTCCACGTAATTCCGTGGCGCGCGACGCGGAGGCGCCGGGGCAGGTCCTCCGCCGGCGCGTCGGGCGGCGGGACCGTCTGCGCGGCGGCGGCGAGAGGCGCCGCAATCGCCGCGATCCAGGCCAATGCCCGCAAGTCCGGAAAGACCGAGTACGAAGGCAAGGCGAACTCCGCGCGTTTCACGGATATTGAGCCCGGCCGCGTCCCGGCACAAGCGCCAATTGGCAGGCGCGATCGGGCTTGCGCGGGACGCGGGGGGCGGGTATGCACGTTTCGTTTCCGGGGAGCGTGTCCATGGCGTGGATCGTCGAGTCATCGGCCGGCGACGTATTTGGAAACCTCGCGGTGGAGGAATACCTGTTCGATCGCGCGGCGGAATTCGCGCCCGCGCTGTTTCTCTGCCGCAACGAGCGGGCGGTCGTCATCGGGAAGAATCAGAACCCCTGGCGCGAATGCCGCGTGGAGCGGCTGGAGGCCGAAGGCGCGGCGCTGGCCCGCCGCGTGAGCGGCGGCGGCGCGGTGTATCACGACCGCGGGAATCTGAACTACGGTCTCATTCTTCGCCGCACGGAGTACCGTTCGGAGGACGCCTTCGCGCTGGTCGTCGCCGCGCTCGCGCGGCTGGGATTCGCGGCGAGGTTGACGGGGCGGACCCGTCTGACCGTGAACGGCTTCAAGGTTTCGGGCACGGCCTTCGCGCTGCGCGGGGGCGGGGCGCTGCATCACGGAACCCTGCTGGTGCGCAGCGACCTCGAGCCGATGCCCCGCCTTTTCCCCGGCGGTCTGGCGGTCTTCGAGACGCATGCGGTCGCGTCGGAGCCGATGCCGGTGGCGAACCTTGCGGATTTCGCGCCGACGCTGACCCCGGGGGATGCGGCGGCCGCGCTGCGCGACGAGTTCGAACGGCGCTACGGCGCGGCGCGCCGGGCGGGCGACGCGGAGATTCGCCGGTGGGATTGGCAGGATCTGCGCAACCGGCGTTCCGCGCCGGCCTGGGTCTTCGGCCGGACCCCGTCGTTCGTCACGGGCCATCCCGACGGACCGCGATTGCGGGTCGAGGACGGCATGGTGCGCGAAGTCGCCAGCCCCGCCCCGGCCGGCTGGATCGGGACGCCGTTCGCCGAGATCTACCGCGATTGGATTTCCGTCGTATCGGCCGGCGCGAGCAGCACGTAGGTCGGCAGGCCGATCACGCGAAAGCGATCGAGCGCGCGTTTGGCCGGATCTCGCCCCGGTTGCTCGGCCTGGTATTTGACGAACGCGAGATCGTTCAGTCGCGGCGCGATGGCGGGGTCTTTGAGCGTCGTCCGATCCATGGCGAGGCAATTCTTGCACCAGGTCGCCCAGAAATCCACCAGCACGGGCTTCCGTTCGGCCAGCCCGCGGCGGAGCGCCTCGGCCAGCGCGGCGTCCTCGGCATCCTCCGCGACCGCGGCGGTCGCCGGCGCCGACGCGGAGTCGGCCTGCCGGGACAGCGCCGTGGGCGCGCGTCGCGCGGCAAAGGCGAGAGCGGCATAATAGAAAGCGAATCCGAGAATCAGGACTCCGAATGCATATTTGACATAGGTCATCCAGGCGCCGGGCTTGGGCAGAAACGCCAGTCCCGCGCCGGCCAGCGGCCAGGGCAGACCCATGCCCAGCCCCAGCAGAAACGGCAGTGCGAGTCCCCACGGGTTCCCCGCCAGATACAGGTCTCCGGCCAGCAGCACGACGGAAATGACCACCGGGGCCACGCAGGCGCCCGCCAGCAGGGCGGAGACCGCGCCCATGCCGAACGCCAGCGCGACGCCGCCGCGCCCGCCGCCCACGGCGGTCGGCTGAAAGCGGGTCAGGTCTATGCTGAAAACGCCGAACATGCCCAGGGCCAGCGCGAAAAACACCGCCGCGATCGCGCCGTTGAACCACGGCGAGGCGTTGAGCGTTCCGAATTGCGCGCCGGTGCGGATCACCACGAGACCGAGCGCGCCGTACGCCAGCGCCATGGCCGCGCCATACGCGCCGCCCAGCAGCAGTCCGCGCCGTTTCGAGCCGGCTTTCATGCCCGCGCCGATGATCGCCAGATTGACCGGTATCATCGGCAACACGCACGGCGTGAGATTCAGCGCCGCGCCCCCCAGCACAATGAGCAGCAGCGTCAGCGCCATCCCGCGCCGCGCCGGCGCCGGCGCCGGCGCGGCCGGTTGCGACGCCCGGTCCAGAAACCGGCCGAATTCAGCGGCGCCAATGAAACCGGCAACCCGGCCGCGCTCCTCGAACCGATCCAACAAGCGTTCCCAATCCGGGACGGCAGACGGCTGCGCGGGCGGCGCGTCTCCCGGCGCGGCGACTTCCTCGACGGGCGGTTCCGGGAGCGCGTCCAGCGTCAGGTCGAAACGGCGGGTCTGTGGCAGGAAACACAACCGATCGTTGCAGCCCTGCCAGCGGATGGTGACCGCCAAAGGGCCTTCGGGAGGCGCGGAGATTCGATGTCGCGTCGTGAACGTCTGGGCATAGAGGCGGGTGGGCTCGCCCGTGAACGGGTCTTCCTTGTCGCGCGGCTCCGGAATGGACACGGGAACCAGCGTCGCGCCCTCGGCGGCGAAGGCCAGCGGTTCCGCATACAGGAAATGGCCGGGCGGAACCGTGAAGCGGGTTTCGATATACTGCGCGCCGTCGAGCGCGAAGCGACGCGGCGTCACCGTGAACGGATCGTCCGCCGTCCCGGGACGCGGCGCCCATGCCATCCCCGCGACAACGATGGCGGCCAGCCGCCGCAGCCTCGAACGTTTGCGCGTCATTCCGACATCTCCGGCTCGCAGAAAACCGCCCATGAAACTAGTATATCGTAACGCATGAACGCGGGTTTGCCAAACGATCCGGGCGGGGATGCGCTGGAACGGGGCGCGCGAGAAATCGCGGCGCGGCTGAAGGACGCCGGATTCCGCGCGCTGTGGGCCGGCGGGTGCGTGCGCGACCGTTTGCTGGGCCGCCCGGCGAAGGACTACGACATTGCCACGAACGCGACTCCCGACGAGGCGCGGGCGCTGTTTCCGCGCGCGACGGAAGTCGGCAAGGCGTTCGGCGTCGTCTGCGTGCCCTGGCGGGGCGCGACCTACGAGGTGGCCACCTTCCGCCGCGACCGCGGCTATGCCGACGGCCGCCGTCCCGACGCCGTCGAGTTCACCGACGAACGCGAAGACGCGCAGCGCCGCGATTTCACCGTCAACGGTCTGTTTTACGATCCGGCGCGCGACGAGGTGCTGGATTACGTGGGCGGCCGCGCGGACCTCCAGCGCCGGGTGATCCGCGCGATCGGCGATCCGCGGGCGCGGTTTCGGGAAGACCGGCTGCGCCTTCTGCGCGCTGTCCGCTTCGCCTCCACCCTCGAGTTCGCGCTCGATCCGGAGACCGAAGCGGCCGTGAAAGAGATGGCCGACACGGTGCGCACCGTGAGCGCGGAACGGATTCAGGCCGAGTTGACCCGGCTGCTCGTGGAGTCGCCGCGCGCGGGGCAGGGGATTCGGTTGCTGGAACGGACGGGTCTGCTGCGGGCCGTACTGCCGGAAGTGGCGGCGATGGCCGGACAAGAGCAGCCGCCGGAGTTTCATCCGGAAGGGGATGTGCTGACGCATACGGTGATCATGCTCGACGCCCTGCAGGAACGCGACGCCGACCTCGCGTGGACCGTGCTGCTGCACGATGTCGGCAAGCCGCCGACGGCCGCGACCGGCCGCTGGCCGGACGGCCGCCCGCGGGTCCGATTCGATCGCCATGCGGAGGTCGGCGCGGAAATGGCCCGCGCGATCCTGAGCCGCCTGCGCATGCCGAAGCAGCGCATCGAGACGGTGTCGTTCGCGATCGGCAATCACATGCGTTTCAAGGACGTGCAGCGCATGCGGCGGGCGACGCTGCGCCGGCTGATCGGCGCGCCGACCTTTCCGCTCGAGCTGGAACTGCACCGGCTCGATTGCATTTCCAGTCACGGCGCCCTCGATAATCATGCTTTTTTGGAACAGGCGCGCGAGGAATGGCGCGACGAAAAACCGCTGCCGCCGCCGTTGGTGAGCGGACATGACCTGCTGGCCATGGGCATTCCGGAGGGGCCCGCGCTGGGGCGGCGGCTGCGCAGGGTCTATGAGGCCCAGTTGGACCACCCGGAGTGGACTCGCGAACAACTGCTGGAACTCGCGCGCCGCGACGACGGGGAGGGCAGCGCGAGCGCCCGGCGATAGCGCGCCCTCCGTCGGTCGGGTAATTCGGCGGACGCGAGCCGCCGGAAAGTGCTGCCCCCCGTTCGGGGTTCACGGTTCGGCGGACGGGGCGCGCGAATCCAGGTAGCTCTGGAGGATCATTTGGGCCGCGATGCGGTCTATGATCTGCCTGCGGCGCTCGCGCCGCACCCCGCTCTCGATCAGGGCGCGTTCGGCGCCGGCGGTCGTCAGCCGCTCGTCCCACAGCCGCGCCGGCAATCCCAGCGCGGCCTCGACGCGGCTTGCAAACTCGCGCGCGGCGCGGGCCTCCGGACCTTCCTCGCCGCCGGTGCGGACGGGCAGCCCGATGACCATCCCGACAACGCGAGTCTCGGCGGCGATGCGGCGCAAATCCGCAATGACGGCGTCCGCGCCGCGGTTTTCGACCGTGGCCAGCGGCGTGGCGATCGTGCCCGTGGGATCGCTGACCGCAACGCCGATGCGCCGCGAGCCCACATCCAGACCGAGCCAGCGTCCGGCCGGCAGTTCGCTCACAGCAACGCCTCGTGTCCGCCGGCGGCCTGCAATTGCTGCACCAGCCGCTTCACGTGTTCCGCGCGGTCGCGGTGGCAGATCAAGGTCACGCCCTCCGCCTGCACCACGACCAGATCGCGCACGCCCAGCAGGGCGGTCAGGCGGCCGGGCGAGTACACCGTGTTGCCCTCCGCGTCCAGGGCGGCGCAATCGCCGATGGCCACATTGCTCTGCGCGTCGGCGGGAAAATGATTTCGCAATGCGGTCCAGGAGCCGACGTCGTCCCAGCGGAAATCCGCCGGGACCATCAGGATGTTGTCGGCCTTTTCCATGAGCGCGTAGTCTATCGAGATCTTTTCGATGTCCGCGTACGCGGCGCGCGCGGCGTCGTCGAAGCCCGGCCGCCGGGCCGCGTCCGCGAGCCGGCGGGCGAGTTCGGCATAGCGCGGCGCGTGGCGCGCCAGCGCGCGGTCCAGCGCGGCCAGCGACCAGACGAACATCCCGGCATTCCAGCAGAAGCGCCCCTCGGCCAGGTAGCGCCGCGCCGTCGCGACGTCGGGCTTCTCGACGAAGCGGCGGACGGCGTGAAAGGGCCGGCCTCCCATTTCGAGGCGCGGCGCGTCGGCCTCGATATAGCCGAACGAGGGGAGCGGCGCCGTCGGCGGAATGCCGATCACGACCAGGACATCCTCGCGCTGCGCGACGCGAAAGGCGGCGTCGAGTGTGCCGCGAAACCGATCGGGCTCCGCGATGACATGGTCGGCCGGCAGGATGGCGAACGCGGCGTCGGGGTCGCGGGCGCGCACGAGCGCCGCGGACAGCGCGACGGCGGCCGCGGTGTCGCGCCCGACCGGTTCGCCGAAGACGTTCTCCGGCGGCAGTTCCGGCAGCAGTTCGCGCGTTACGGCGGCGGTCTCCGCGTTGGTGACCACCAGCACCCGTTCGCGCGGCACCAACCCGTCCAATCGGGCGACGGTTTGCGCGATCATCGGCCGTTCGCCGACGAGCGCCAGCAGTTGTTTGGGGCGGCTCGCGGTGCTCAACGGCCAGAAGCGTTCGCCCCGCCCCCCGGCCAGCACGACAGCGTAAACGCGGTCAAGCGCCATGGGCGGCCTCCGCCATGGTGCGGGCCCATTCGAACGCGGCGGCGCGCGCCGGCGCGCTGCGGCCGGCCTCGTGCAGCCGCTGCACC
>Ga0129299_1000355_pt1 | contig 28527 bp, 23 predicted proteins | sample ConPoolayeCmetaG_FD_94477 | JGI IMG/M metagenome (GOLD analysis project Ga0129299, IMG submission 94477) | Hot spring microbial mat communities from California, USA to study Microbial Dark Matter (Phase II) - Cone Pool mat layer C metaG ...
GCGTGGACCAAACGCCGCGCCGGGTCCACCAAATGCCGCGCCCGCCAAACGTCCCGGCGGACCCTCCGTTGCCGCGCCGCGTCCGCCAAACGCCGCGCCGCGTGGATGCCACCCGGCCCGCCGTCCAGCCCGCCGCTGGCCAGGGGCCGGCCTTGACCCGCAGTCAACGGCCGATCCACGCGGATCGGCGGCCCCTGCGGGAACACCACTGGCCCGCTCCGACGTCGGCAACAACCTGCTGAAAAAAGGGGATGATGCGCGACCAGGGAGTCGAACCCCGAACCTACTGGTTAAGAGCCAGCCGCTCTGCCAATTGAGCTAGTCGCGCTGCCCGCCGACCGGCCTCTGCCGCGGTGGACGCCGGGCCGCTTTATAGCCGGTTGCCGCCGGGGCGTCAAGCCGGCGAAGGGCCGGCCCGCCGACCGCCGCGGCGGCCCCAGCGGACCGGCTCAGCCGAAGACCTCCGAGACATCGGTGGGGATCGTGTCGCTCAGCACCACGCAGCCGTCCGGCGTCACGGCGATGGTGTCCTCGATGCGGATGCCGAACCGGCCGGGGACGTACACGCCCGGCTCGATGGTGACGCACATGCCCGGCTCCAGCCGCTGCGGGTTCCCCGCCACCAGATACGGCGGCTCGTGCCCGTCGAGGCCGATGCCGTGCCCCAGCCGGTGGACGAAATACTCGCCCAGCCCGGCGGTCTCGATCACCGCGCGGGCGGCCCGGTCGATGGAATCGCAGGTCGCGCCCGGCTGCACCGCGAGCCGCGCCGCCTTCTGGGCGTTGCGCACGACGGCGTAGGCCTGGATCACGTCCTCGGCGGGCTGCCCGAGGGCGAAGGTGCGGGTCATGTCGCCGTGATAGCTTTCCCTTACGCCGACGTAGTCTACGATCACCGCGTCGCCCATCTGCAAGAGACGCGGGCCGGCGGCCTGATGGGGAATTGCCGCGCTGTCGCCGCCCTGGATCAGGATGCAGTCCGGGGTGAGGCCGCCGCGGGTCAGATGGTGATGCACTTCGTGGTACAGATCCAGCTCGGTGATGCCGCTGCGGAGCAGCCGCGAGATCAGCGGGTAGATTTGCCCGGTGTCGTGGCACGCGGCGCGGACGGCCTCCAACTCCTCTGAGGTCTTGATCAGCCGGATCCGCTCGATCAACCCGCGATCGAGCTTTAGCGTGGCTCGCGGCAGGCTCCGCTTCAGGGCCTCGAGCGTCTCGATCCAGGTGTAGCGGTCGATGAGAATGCGGCCTTCGGCGATGCCCAGCCACTGGGCGGCGGCGGCCACGGTACGGAAAGGGTCTTGGTGCTCCTCCCAGGCGAAGACCTCGCCGCCTTCCGGCAGGTTGTCGGCGATGGCCGCCTCGAAGGCCGGCACCACGAAAGCAACCCGCTGATCCGCATTGACCAGCCCGCACACCAGACGATCGGACGGACCCAACGGCACTCCGCACAGCGCCAGAATGTTGGTGTTGCGAAAGACGAACAGGCCGTCAGCCCGACAGGCGGCCAGACCCTGGGCCGCTTTCTCTAAATGCTGCCGCACGATATCGGGGGAGATTGCCGGCCGCGTCGTTTCTACGGACATAACAAACCCTTCCGAAGCACCCCTGGCAGAGGCGGCGGGGCATTGAGACTGAATCACTTATTCTCCAGTTTAACGTTACCATCGCCCAAGGCAAAGCCTTTCTCGTGGCGGGGCAGGGATCAGCAGGTCCGGATAATATTGGGCCTGCACCGGGCGACTGAGGCATCAATATGACTGGCTGAGTCTCTATTCCACAACATCCCCGTCTCCGATCAGCCAGAAGCGGTTTTTGCCCGCCGCCTTGGCCTGAAGCAGGCCTCGATCCGCACTCTGGATGAGATCCTCGGCCGTGGCCGCGTCCCAGGGGAAGTGAGCGATCCCGCCACTGATCGTGAGATGGCCCGTGGCCTCGGATCCCAGTCGGTGGAACGTGTGCTTGCCCAGCGCCTCACGAAACCGCTTGACCACCGTAATCACGTCTTCCGGGTGGCGAGACCCCAGGGTGCGGGGGCCTTCGGAGTCGTAGAACACGACGACGAACTCATCCCCACCGTAACGGGCCACCATGTCTGTTTCGCGGCAGCACTTGACGAACAATTGCCCGACATCGCGAAGGATCTCGTCACCGGCCTCATGCCCGTAGGTGTCGTTGTAGCGTTTGAAATCGTCGATGTCGAAGTAGAGGGCGGTAACGGTGGAGCGGGTTTGCAAGGCCTGAGGGAGCTTCTCGGCTAGGAACTCCATCAGGCGGCGGCGATTGGGCAGGCCCGTCAGATCGTCCGTCATGGCCAGCCTCCGCCACTCCGCCGCCCGGCGGGAGCCGAGCAGCATCCGCCCGAATAGGACGGCGTAATGGCGAAGCTTGGCCGTGTCTTCGTGGGTGTAAGGCCCTCGGCGGCCAGGCCCAACTCGGATCTGGCCCAGCGGGCGGCCCTCGTCTGCAATGGTTTCGACCAGAGTGCATTCGTCCGGTGCGTCGAGAAGGCGTCCAGCCTGCCCCGTTCGCCCGTCGAGGATGACGGTGGCCTGCTGTGCGTCGAGGGCGGCGCAGATCAGCGCCGCCATGGCGTCCATACTGCGAACATCGCCGATCGTCAGCCTGGGCAGGATGTCCGCCAGTCGCGCCAACTCCTCCGCCGAAGGTACCGGGGCGACGGCGGGCGTCTCCACCCAGCGCTCGCGGGTTCGCCGCGTCGGGATTCTCAGCAGCCGCTCGAGTTCCGCCGCTTCGGGAGGGAAAATCACATAATCGGTGGCCCCGCAAGCGGTAAGCCGCCGAGCGATTGGCTCGGCGGCCGGGTCGCAGCAGTAGATCACCGGAACATCGCCGGCCACGCGGCGAATGGCCTGCATGGCGGCATCGGGCTTGCGGCAGGTCGGGTCGTGTGCGACCAGCACGGCCCGCGTGGGAGATCGCGGCAGCTCCGCCAATCCGGCGAGGTAACTCCGCACGCCGATGATCGGGTGTGGCGCGAAACACTGCCGCACGATCGGACCGAGCCGTTCGAGATCCCCGATGACCAGCAACCGGGCGTCGGCGGCGGGTGCGGAGGCGGTCATGGGGATTCTCCTTGTGCGGTCCCAGTGCGCGGCGGCTCTTCGGTCGTTGCGGCGGGTTCCTCCTCCAGCAGGGCCTCCATCTCCTCCTCCGAGAGGTTTGTCGCTGCGAGGTTGCGAGCCCCCGCGGTCGGCGGCGGGTGGTGCGGAGATGGATCCGGAGGGGTTCTGGGCGGGGAACGCCGCACGCTGGTGGCCTCCGATCCAGCCATGCGAGCCCGCACCGCGTCGTGCAGCGACGGCTGGTGTTCGGTGGTTTCCGCGGAGGAGTCGGTGGACAAGGTTGCCGACTGGCGGCCCGGCAGTGCCGCCGCGGAGCCGGTCGGCGGGCCGGGGTGGTTGGCCGGGACCGCCGGCCCGGAAACCTCCGGTTGGCGAGACCAGGCTTCGGCAAGTTCCGCGGCGTCGGCGATCCGGAAGGAATCCGTATGGGCCGACAACCGCCGCGCTGTCTCCGGCAGCCTCGGCACCGCGATCTGAACGGAAGGAAAGTAGCGATTGACCGCTCGCGGAAAGGTCAGTTCCCGATCGTCCAGCGTCCGGACATCGAGGAGCACATGACTGCCGCCTTGGGTCAGCACCAGCTGGGCCATCGCGGAGTAGACATCACGAACTTGCTCAACCACGAACCCGGCAGCGGTCAAGGTCTCCACGTAATGATGAAGGCCCTCGTCGTCCGCATCCGAGACCACGAGCACTTTGCGGTTGATGGTTTCGATCGGTCCGGACATGGAGCGTTTCCGCCTCCGCGGTGCGGTGAACAAGGCCCCACTAGGTGCTGCGGATCATGGACGCGGCCGCCCCCTCAAGGCCTGAGTTGAAGACTCGCCGGCGGCCTCCTCCTCGGCCGTGAGGACGGACGAGGGGCGTTCCGCAGACCGATATCTCCATGGACAACCTCGCTCCCGAATAAGTTTAGGGTTACGCCGCGGTGGAGTCAAAGCTTGCGGCCGACGGACATGGCCCTAGAATCCGCGGCCATGGAGACTGTCTTCCCCGACACACGGAAGTGTCGCCGTTTGATTCACCGACGACTGCCTTGGGTTTTATGCTGGACGCTCTGGTTGGGTGGTCCCCTCTTCGCCGCCCGTGGCGACGAGGAAACCGCCGAGGCCAAGCTGGCCCAACGGCTGGACCAGATCCTGCTCAACCGGAAGCAGGCCAAGGCCCGCTTCGGAGGGCGAGTAGTGGAACTGCCCACCGGACGGGTGCTCTACGATCACCAAGGCCATGAACCGCTGATTCCCGCCAGCAACATGAAGCTGGTGGTGATGGCGGCGGCGATCGACAGCCTGGGGCCCGAATACGAATTCCGAACTTACTTCGCCATTCGCGGGAAAGACCTCCTGGTTCTGGGCAGCGGGGATCCGACACTGGGCGATGAGCGGTTGGCCTCGGCTCGCCGACAGCCCATCCTGCATGTGTTCCACAAAGTGGCGGAGCAGCTCGCCGGTTCCGGCGTCAAGCGGATACCGGGCCATATCATCGTGGACGACTACATCTTCGATCATCAGTTCGTCCATCCGGAGTGGCCGCCTGAGCAACATCAAGCCTGGTATGAAGCGCCGATCGGCGGCCTGAACCTCAACGCCAACTGCGTGGTCGTCCGCGTCCGGCCGACATCCCTCGGCCAGCCCGCAGAAGCCGTTCTGTCCCCCGGCAACACGTACCTGAAACTGGAAAACCGCACGATCACCGCTGAGAAGCAACATGCCGTTACGGTGACGCGAGCTCCCAACAGCGAAACGATCGTGGTCAGAGGCCGGGTGTCTCGAGCGGAGGAGGTCGGGCCGCTGACGGTTCGAGATCCCGGCCTGTATTTCGGCGCGGTGCTCAAGACGGTCCTGGCCTCCAAGGGTATCTCCGTCCTGGGTGAGGTGGTGCGGGAACGAGTCCGTACTGAGGCCGGCGAATTGCCGGAGGGCTGCCATCTGGTGTGGATTCACCGCGCTCCGCTGGCGGACGCCCTGGCGCGGGCGGGCAAGGACAGTCTCGGCATGATGGCCGAGGGGCTGATCAAGCTGCTCGGAGCCGGACCGGGGCGGGCTGGTTCATGGGAGACCGGGCGGAAGGCGGTGTTGGCGTTCTGCGACCGTGCCGGCGTCGCCGAAGGACAGATCGTGGTGGACGACGGGAGCGGCCTCTCGCGGCAGAACCGGCTTAGCCCCGCCGCGACGACGCAGATCCTGCGGTTCATGTTTTGCGGGCCGGCAAATCGCTTTGATCTCCTGCGGGATTCGCTGGCGGTGAGTGGGGTGGATGGAACGATGTCGAAGCGGCTGACTTCCAGCGAGGTCAAGGGTCGGGTATTCGCCAAGACCGGCTACATCAACAAGGTCAGGACTCTCGCCGGCTACGTTCAAACCCGGTCCGGTCAGTGGCTGGCGTTTGCCTTCTACTACAACGATTCGACCAACACCGCGGAGATCCGCGGCTTTCAGGACGAAGCCTGCCGCCTGCTCGCCAGCTGGCCGAACCTGCCTCCGCCGGCCGCGTCGAGCAGCACCCAACCCACGTCAGCGACGACGCGTCCCAAATGAATGGGATGCTGGCGGATCCTCAACGCGGTCGTGGTGTTCCACCACTGATGACCTGCACGTACGCCATCCGCAACTCGTGCAGGATGCCGTCGAGCAGCTTCTTCTCTTCCGGGGTGAGGTTCCCTTTGGTCTTGGCTTCGAGCACGTCGAGCAAGTCGATATGGAATTTGGCCAGGTCCGGGTTCGGTGGCAGCGGTCGCCCGTCGGCGGCGGCAAAACCTCCCAATCCGACCATGGCCTGCATCGCCAGAGTCTGCACCAGCCCGCTGAAGCTGGCTTCCGGTGGAGGCGGTTCCTGACCCTCCACCGTCTGCGCCAGCCTTTCTTTTTCGGCGGCGGCTTCAGACTTCCAGTCATCGTCAATGTGCAGTTGGAATTCCTTTTCGCTCATCGGATTACTCAACCTCCTGTGTTTCGGAACGTCGGCCGGCAGAAAAGGCCAGGGCCCGGGCGCGGCTGGGGGGTACCGCGTGGAGACCGGAGCGCCTGGCCAGTGCCATTACTCTAGCACAAGGGTTTTCCGAACGCAAGCTTTTGAAAATCAACATCTTGTCACCAAAGTACCACGGCCGATCCCCGCTCTCGAAGTGTCGCCCTATTCCCCTACCGCCTGGCCGCCGATCCACAGGCCGCTCGGCGGCTGGGTCCCTTCGATGATAGCCTCCGCCAGGTCACCTCGCCCCGGCTCCTCGATAGGGACGGTGACGAAATCGGCCAGCTTCCCGACTTCCAGACTGCCGATGTGCCGTTCCAGGCCCAGCGCCGCCGCACCATTCAGCGTGCCCATCCGCAGCAATTGGGCGGCCTCGACCATCGGATTCTCCTTCTTCAGAAACCGCAGCTCATCGAGGACAGAGAGCGTCTTGTTACTGGCCAGGCTGTCCGTGCCGACACAGGTGTTGAGACCGCGACGCAGCATCTCCTGCCAGCGATGCGGCGAATGCCCGAAGTAATGATGGGCCCTCGGGCAATAGGCGACCGAGGCCCCGCAGCGGGCCAACTGATCGATCTCGTCGTCGGTGACGTAGTTCACATGCGCCAGCAACGGGCGGCGGCGGAGAACGCCGGCCAGATCGAGCCGCTTCATGGCGGGGCCAAGCGTCCGTGCCTTGGCGGTGATGTGGTCGATGCTTTCCAGGAACTCGGCCAATTCACCGGTGCCGAACTCCAGCCATTCTCTTTCCGCCGCGATCTCGAGCAGGTGAATAGCGAGGGGGAGGCTGCGCTCCGCCGCCAGCGCGACGAGCGCCGCGGCATGTTCAGGCAACACGCTATACAGAGCGTGCGGTGAGATTCCGACCATCGTGTGCAGCGGCTTTGTCTTCGCGGCCTTGGTCTCCCTGTCCAGCCACTCCCGATACTCCACGGGGTTTCGCGGCGGTCGCTTAGCCCCGCTGATCAACTCAAGAAAGCAGACCGAGCGGAGCGGACTCGCTCGCCGAAGAGCCAGGTAAGGACCGGTGGCACAAATGTCGCCGACGCAACTCACCCCGGACGCGAGGCACTCCGCCAGGCCCAGCCGAACGCCCTGGACGCTTTCCTCGTCGCGGCTCGACCGATTGGGCGGAGGCAGTTGCCGCAGCCATTGCAGGAACGGTTGCGGGGGGATTCGACCCCGCAAGAGCGACAACTCCAGGTGCGTGTGGGCATTCACAAACCCCGGCAGCAGCACCTGGTTTCCCAGATCCACCAGTCGGCCCAGGCCAAGGTCCCGTGCACGGCCCACCGCCACGATCCGCTCCTGGTCCACGGCGAGGCCGCCGTTTTCAATGGGCGGGCTGCTTACCGGGAAAACGTATTTCGCCTGGTAGATGGTCATGTGGCGGGTTTCGCCGAGGCGACGTGGCGATCGCCCCCGCAGAGCGTGTCGCGGAGACCGATCAGGCAGGATTCCAATTGCCTGCATCGGTGGCGGGCCAACTCGCGGCTCCGCTCAAACCGGAGGGTTTCCCGGATGAGGCGATCCCAGTAGTGGTAGTCGGTCTGTCGCTCCCACAGCCCAATGACCCATTTTACCGGGCGGTCCTCGGCCAGGCACTTGGCAGCCTGCCCCCACAGCCACAGAAGACCTACCGAGTCGAGATTGGACGCCTCGCGGACGATCTGCGCCTCTGGCATGATCGTGTCGCGGACACCCATTTGGCGGATTGCCTTGACCACCGTGGCCCGGGTCGGCTCATCCGCGACGCCCGCCAGAGCGCGGGCCGCCAGGTCGGCCGCCGTCTCGCGCTGCAAGTCGGTGGGCTGGACGGCCAGCACCAGAGGTGGGCTGAAGCGTCCCGCCTGCCAGTCCGGGCAGCACCAGGCATCCTGAAACCAGGATGCGACACGGACGGCCCGACGATTGACGGCGACTCGCTGAAACTCCCGAAACCCAGCGACCCACTCTGCCAGGTCGGCGACCCGTTCCGCCCGTTCGGACAGGAAATCACTGCGTAGCAGCGTCCGCGCGGCTGCGATCAGCCTCTCGTCACCTGGAACGGCTTCCGGCATCCGGTCCTCTCCGTGTCCGGCGTCGGGTCCGCGGGCCGCCGGTCGTTCGCCGACCTCCGTGAAACGGCCGAGCTCCGCTGGATGATCGTACGCCGACCCACAGGCCGTCGCCCAAAGGGACGATGATGGCCTGGAGAAGACGGGAGGCGGCGATCCGGCTGTTGAAGCGTCGAATGGCCAGGACCTCGGGGTCGCGGGCGGTGCTCTTGAGCAATTCGCCGAAGGCCAAGGCGTTGTCGGCCATGATGAGGCCGCCGGGCCGAACGATCCGAAGGCAGTGTTGCAGATAGCGGTGGTAATTCGCCTTGTCGGCGTCGATGAATGCGGCGTCCGCGGATTGGTCTTGGAAGGTCGCGAGTATCTCGAGACCTTTGCCGCACAGCACCTCCACGCGATCCGCGACATCGGACTTCGCCACCCAAGCCTTGGCCCACGCCGCTCGATCCGGGTCGATTTCGATCGTGCGGACTCGCCCGCCACGGGGCAAGGCACGGGCCATCACAATGGCGGAGTATCCGGCCAGGGTTCCGATTTCGACGACCTCGCGAGCCCGCGCCAAGCGAAGCAGGATCTGCATCAGGCTGGCCTGCTCCGGAGCGATGGAAATGGAAGGAATGCCCGCGACGCGAGCGGCGGCCTTCAGCTCGAGCAGAAACCGGTCGTCTCCGGCTGTGTGCTGGGCGATGTAGGCCAGGTGTCGGGCACTGATGGGCCGCGAAGTCGTGGACATGTCGGGCTGCCGCCCCGCGGTAAGCTCGGACGCTATTGGGTGAATTGGACCGACTCGACGATGGCCGCAAGGGTCAGGAACATGGAACCATCGTCCGTGCGCCCCAGGACCGTGATAAACAGCTTGTTGCCGTTGGGCAAGGTGGTTCCAGCAACGTAGCTATAAACGCGAGGCTGGGTTTCGAGGGTGATCTTCCGCTCCTGGAAGGTGATCCCGTGGGCGTTGGTTTCCTCTCCCAGCTCCTCGACACTGTAGCCGCCCTGGTCTTCGCCAGGGTTTTCCAGATCGGAGGCCGTGACCAGAACGGACACTCCGACCTGACTGGTGGCATCGAACCACCGTCCTTGAGCGATGGCGATGCTGTTCGGGTAGACGTTCGTGCAGGCGAATTCCGCGGGAATCGTCAGGGTGAAGCCATACGTTCCGCCATCCACGTTGTTGTCACAGAACTGCCCCTGGCAGCTCAGCCCCAGGGCCATGCTGGAGAATACGACCAGTGCAAGACAGCGAAGTGCGCGGTTCATCATCCGTCCTTTCCTTGGGATAGGCGAGGCCGACTCATTTCGGTGTGCCGGGATGCTAACTGTGGGGTCGGTGATCCGCAAGTCGCCGGTCGCCCGACTCAACCGACGCGGACGCCGAAGGCCGCCAGACCCGCGGCATCGTCCGGGTAGAAGCGAAACAGTTTGTCCAGGCCGGTCAGCACGAAGACCTTCATCAAGTCCGGCCGCAGGCCGCAGAGAACCATTCGGCCCTTGAGCGACTCAACCTTCTTGTGCAGCGTCAGCAGGATGCCGAGCATCTGCGAAGACAGGCCTTTGACGTGTCGGAAATCCAGCACAAGCTTCGGCGTCTTCAGCCCCGCGGCGAGATCGCCCAGTTCCCGACCCAGTTGCTCAATGGCCAGCGTGTCCAGCATGGTGCTGTCTTGGAAGGTGATCAGCGTGATGCCGGCGTAGTCTTCGGAGGTCCATCGCAAGCAGCCCATCGCGATACTCCCGGCCGGCGTCCGGCGGCGTTTACGGCCTTCCGGCCAACGTCTATTGTAATGGCGTTTTCTCCGGGAGCGAAGCCCGATGGACCTCGCGACGAGCAGAATCATGGCCGTGGAGACCTCCGGCCGTCGTGGTTCCGTGACCGTGGCTGAAGGTCCGCGGCGTCTGGCCGAAGAGCACTTCCCGACCGATCGTGACCATGCCCGCGAGCTGATTCCGGCGGCGGATCGGGCTTGCCGGGCCGCGGGCTGGCGGCCAAGGGACCTGCAACAGTGCTATCTGTCGATCGGTCCGGGCAGCTTCACCGGCCTGCGTGTCGCCGTTGCCTTCGCGCGACACCTCTCCCTGGCGGTCGGGGCCAGGATCTGCGCCGTGCCGACGCTGGACGTGATCGCCGAGAATGTCCACCCGGTCCACGACGCCGTCACTCGCCTTGCCGTGGTGCTGGACGCCAAGCGAGGGCAGGTCTTCGGTGCGGTCTATGAGCCTCGTCAAGACGGGGCCGGCCGGCCGCATTGGAGTCGGGTGGCTGGTCCCAGCCTGGTCACGCCCGCGGAGTTGCTGACTTCGTTCGCCCCCATCGTCGTGATCGGGGAAGGGGCCGAATACCACCGGGCCGGAGTCGAGACGGCCGGCGGAACGATCGCCTCCGAACGGTGGTGGTGGCCCACGGCGGCCTGCGTGCATGAATTGGGCATGCGGCTGGCCGCGGAAGGACGTTTTACCCATCTTCGTGATCTAGTGCCGTTCTACCTCCGGCGGCCCGAGGCCGAGGAACTTTGGGAAAAGCGGCATGGTCAAGCCGCGGAACAGTGATTCTCGCCGCCGCGGTCGCCGGACAATCCGACACGGCCTGGAAAGCAGATGTCAGACGGCGGTACTGAAGATGATCTGCTGGATGAGCTGATTGATCGGCACGGTGATCGAACTGAAGAGAGTCCGCAGGCCGAACATCGCCAGATCCTCTCGACAAGCGGCCAACTGCAAGGCCGTGCCCATGGTCAGAGCGGCCATGATCGCCCATTTGCGGGGGTATCGAGCCATCATCTGCGTGCCTCCGTGTAACGCGAAAAACATAGTCGGGCGGCAATTCCGGCCGCTTCGAGGAGACCGACGCCGCCTGCGGGCCACGGTCCGCGCCGCACCGGCCGATGAATCCGTGGCCATCCGGGGGCGCCGCGAGTATACTGCCCACAACGTCAAGGATAGACAAGCCATGAACCGATTTCCGGTCGATTTCTCCAGCGATACGCAGACCCGGCCTACGCCCGGGATGCGGCAGGCCATGGCCCAGGCTGAGGTGGGGGACGAGCAGAAGCGCGAAGATCCCTCCGTCAACCGGCTTCAGGAAATGGTCGCCGATCTGCTGGGCAAGGAGGCGGCCGTCTTCCTCCCCACCGGCACGATGTGCAACCTGATCGCCTACGCGGTTCACTGCCGTCCGGGCGACGAGATCATCATCGAGGAATCCAGCCACGCGGCCCAGTTCGAAGGCGGCGGCCCCGCGGTCCATGCCCGGGCCCAGCTCCGTCTCCTCCCAACCCCCAACGGCATCTTCACCGCGGAGCAGGTGGAACAGGCGGTGCGAAGAGATGATCCCCATTTTCCCCGCTCCCGGCTGGTGTCGGTCGAGAACACGCACAACATCAAAGGGGGACACGTCTGGCCTTGGCGAGCGGTGGAGGAAGTGGCCGCCGCGGCGCGTGGCAAGGGTCTCCTGCTGCATCTGGACGGCGCTAGGCTGCTCAATGCGGTGGTGGCCTCCGGCGTGTCGGCTCGCGATTATTGCCGACCTTTCGACTCGTGCTGGATCGACTTCAGCAAAGGACTGGGCTGTCCGGTGGGTGCGGTCCTGGCCGGCACCAGGGAGTTCATCGCCCAGGCCTGGCGGTACAAGCTGCTGTTCGGGGGAGCGATGCGGCAGGCGGGCATCATCGCGGCGGCGGGCGTATATGCCTTGCAGCACCACGTGGAGCGCTTGGCCGAGGACCACGCCAGGGCCAAGGCCCTGGCGCGGGGGCTGGCGGAGTTGCCGGGCATCGGGGTCAACCCCGACGACGTGGAAACGAACATCGTGATCTTCGATGTCGGCGGCACCGGCATCCCGAGGATGGAACTGCTGGAGAGACTGGCGCCCTACGGGGTGCGGTTCAGTCCCGGCTTGCAGCCCACACAGTTGCGGGCCGTAACCCATCTGGACATCCCGGATGACGGGGTGGCGCGGGCACTGACGGCCTGGCGCGCGATTCTCAAGGGCCGGTGACGAGCCGGCAGGAACACAAAAAGGGATGATTCGATGACCATCAATGCTTATGCGGCGTTGTCCCGCAGCAAGGCTCTCCAACCGTTTGCCTATGAGCCGAAACCCCTCGGCCCGCACGACGTTGAAATCGCCGTCACGCATTGCGGCATTTGTCACAGCGACATCCACATGATCGACAACGACTGGGGCATCACCGAGTACCCTCTGGTGCCCGGCCACGAGATCATCGGCACGGTCCGCGATCTGGGTTCCGAGGTGCGGCACCTGCGGAAGGGCCAGCGGGTGGGCGTCGGCTGGCAGAGCGCGAGCTGCATGTCGTGCGAGTGGTGCATTCGCGGAGAGGAAAACTGCTGCGATCGGGAAGAAGGCGTGATCGTCGGCCGGCACGGGGGCTTCGCGGAAGCGGTGCGGGTGGATTCGCGATTCGCGTTCGCCGTGCCCGATGGGCTTGATTCGGAGACCGCCGCGCCGCTTTTCTGCGGCGGCATCACCATGTACACCCCCCTGCGCGAGAACGTGCGGCCGTCGATGCGGGTCGGCGTGATCGGGATCGGCGGCCTGGGGCACTTGGCGCTGCAATTCGCCCGGGCGTTCGGCTGCGAGGTGACGGCCTTCTCCACGACGCCGGACAAGGCGATGGAGGCGGCCCGTTTCGGAGCGCACCATTTCGTGGTGTCGACCGATGCCAACCAGATGCAGCGAGCGGCCCGCTCTCTGGACGTGCTGCTTTCGGCGGTCACCGTCCCTCTGGATTGGAAACTGTGGATGTCGCTCCTGCGGCCGCGGGGAACCCTGGTCATTCTCGGCGCATCGCCGGGCACGCTCGACATCGCGCCCATGTCGTTGATCGTCAACAAGCAGACCATCCGGGGAAGTGCCATCGGCAACCGTACGGCCATGGCCGAGATGCTTGATTTCGCCGCCCGCCACGGCGTACGCGCCATGACCGAGACCGCGCCGTTGAAGGAGGTCAACAGCGCTCTCGCCAGAGTCCGCGAGAACAAGGCCCGCTACCGCGTGGTGTTGAAGAACGTCTGACGCGAGTCGCCGTCAATGCGGGGATTCGTTCTCCTGACGCGTGGCGATTCGCCACGCTTCTTCCCGAAGGCCGCGAAGCGGGTCGTCACCGAGCGGGGGCAGGTCGCTGTCGAGGTGCGAGAACATCCCGTATTGAATATGAACCTCGCCGGTGCTCTCGCGGCGGCGGATTTCCAGCAGGCGGCCTTGCTGCGGCGCGTCCAGCGTCGAACAGGTCTCAATCTCCAGGTAGCCGCCGCGGTCCGCCACGCGGTTGCGGTGCGAGTGGCCCGCCAGGTGCAGGATGACGTTCGGATGGCTGTTGAGCAACTCGCGAAACGCCCCGCCGGTCACCGCCGAGCCGTAGCCCTCCCAAAGCGACGAGCTCGGATGATGAGACGCGACGACCACCAATTCGCCCCGCTCGCCCGCGGCGGCCAGTTCGGCTCTGAGGAACGCCACCTGCGCTGCGGACAGTGAGCCGTCCTGATACGGGAACCCCTCCAATCGCCAGGCCGGCTCGCAAGTGTCTAGCCCGAGCAGCCGCAAGCCGGGTGCCGGGGCAACGCTGTACCAGGTGGGCCCGCCGGGGGTTTCGTATCCGTGCCCGGATGGCGGGGTCTCCGTGCTGAATAGGGCCTGGACGAACTCCCGCTTGTCAAAATACGCCCGCTCCGGATTCGGCACGACAAAGCGGGGCAGCTCCAGCAAGCAGGGCGGGCCGGGCTGTGCCGGCGTGACGTTGCCGTGGGCCAGCCAGCCGGTGGGATCGAGGACATTCGGCAGCAGCACGCCCGGCCGTTGTGGGAAGGGAAGTGGGGCGGTCCGGCGACCGAAGAAATCCTCAAAGATGGCGAAGACCCCGATCCCAAAGCAATCATGATTGCCCGGCGTGATGTACCAGGGAATGCTGGGGAGGTGGCCATGCCGACCCTGACGGTAGAGTCCCTGCGGGGTGAACGTGGCGTGCGGGTCCAGGGCGGCGGGAGGGAGAAGAGCCGGAGGGCGGTCGTCCGGCCCCGATAAGGGATTGACGGCCCGGCCGTCCATGACGCTCAGAAACCACCGCAGTTCATTTCCTTGGGCGTTGTCACAGGCGTCGCCCGTGTGCAGCACGAAGTCGATGGTCCGCCCGGAGGCGTGCAGCCGGTTGATCGTGCGGACGATGCCGTCCAGCAGTTGGGCGGAGTAGGCCTCGTGGGGTCGCCAAGCGGAGTTGAACAAGGCCTGAGCGCCGGCGAATCGCGCCGGGGATTCCTCGTCCACGACGTGGGTGTCGGTAATATGCGCGATCCTGGCCACCAGACGCCACTCGTCCCCTTCGGGAGGGGACCGCTCGCTGAAAGGTAACAGGATCGCGGAGTCCGGTTCGCAGGCCGCCAGCCCGATCATCGCCAAGCCGGTGAGCAGGCCGAGACGGCCGGCGGCCGATGTTCCGTATTGAAGTCGCCTCACGGGTTTCTCCGATGCCTTGTGGGGTCCCGGCCGCGTTTGTTTTGGGGCGCTCGTTTCCGGCGGCGGTCTGGCGGCGGGGCCAACGAGGGCCGGGCCTCCGGACAGCGGCCCGAGTGATATACTCCCCCGGTCGTTTGAAAGGGCTGAAGGCGTGAATCACCCTCTGCTGGACGCGCTGCACGAGCGGGTCGTCATCCTGGACGGGGCGATGGGCACCAACATCCAAGCCCGTGAGCCTTCCCTGGACCGGGATTTCCGTGGTCATGAGAATTGTAGCGAGGTTCTCAACGAAACGCGGCCGGACCTCATTGCCGAGATCCACCGCTCCTTTCTGGAGGTGGGCGTCGACGGGATCGAGACGAACACCTTCGGGGCTAATCGGATTGTGCTGGGCGAATTCGGGCTGGCTGACCGTACCTACGACTTCAACAGGCTGGGGGCCTCCATCGCCAGGCAGTGCGCGGACCAATACCGCGAACCGGGAAGGCCGCGTTTCGTGCTGGGGTCGATGGGCCCCGGCACCAAGCTGCCGTCCCTGGGCCACACGGTGTTCGAGGTGCTGGAGGAAAGCTACGTTGAGCAGGCCCGCGGCCTGCTGGACGGCGGCGTGGACGCGTTCATCATCGAAACTTGTCAGGATCCGCTGCAATGCAAGGCCGCCATCGTCGGCAGTTCCCGAGCCATGGAGGAGCGGGATCGGGTCGTGCCGATCATCGCGCAAGTGACCATGGAGGCAACGGGCACGATGCTGGTGGGTACCGAGATTGCCGCGGCCTCGGTGATTCTCGAGGCCTATCCCCAGGTTCAGGTCATCGGCCTGAATTGCGCGACCGGTCCGCTGGAAATGTCCCCGCACGTCCGGCACCTCAGCCGGCACTGTTCGCGGTTCCTCAGCGTGATGCCCAACGCCGGCTTGCCGCAGATCGTCGAGGGCAAGACCCATTATGTCCTGACCCCCGCGGAACTGGCCCGCTGGCTGCGAGAGTTCGTTGAAGTGGACGGCGTGTCTTTGGTCGGGGGGTGCTGCGGCACCACGCCCGCCCACTTAGCCGCGGTCGTCGAAGCCCTTCGGGGGGTCAAACCGGCGCATCGTCGGCCGTCCTCGCCCGCGAGCGTGGCGAGCCTCTACCAAGCGGTCCCTCTTCGGCAGGAGAACAGCTTTCTGATCGTGGGTGAGCGGAGCAACACCAACGGCAGCCGGAAATTCAAACAGTTGCTGCTGGACGGCGATTTCGACGGGCTGGTGGAGGTCGGTCGCGAGCAGGCCCGCGAAGGGGCCCATGTCATCGATGTCTGCGTCGATTACGTCGGGCGCGACGGCCGAGAGGATATGGACCGCCTGATCGCGCGTTACGCGACCGAGGTGTCCGTTCCTTTAATGCTGGATTCCACCGAGCCGGAGGTGCTGGAAGCAGGCCTGAAGCGAGCCGGCGGAAAGTGCATCGTCAACTCGGTCAACCTGGAGGAGGGCGAGAAGAAGCTGGAGGCGATCTGCCCCCTGCTCCGGCGGTACGGCGCCGCCGTCGTGGCCCTGACCATCGACGAGAACCCCGAGGAGGCCATGGCCAAGACCGCCGGGCGGAAGATCGAGATCGCCCGACGTCTTCATGAATTGCTGACCGGCAAGTATGGCCTCCGGGAAGAGGACATTCTCTTTGACTGCCTTACGTTTCCGGTCTCGACCGGCAACGAGGCGGATCGCCGCCTGGCCCTGGAAACGATCGAGGGCGTCAAGCTCATCGCCCGGGAGTTTCCGCGTTGCGGAACGATTCTGGGCGTATCCAATGTCAGCTTCGGGCTGGCCCCGCCCGCTCGGGCGGTCCTGAATTCGGTCTTTCTGCACGAGGCCCGCAAACGGGGGCTGACGGCGGCCATCGTCCATGCCAGCAAGATCCTTCCGGAGGCCAAAATCAGCGAGGAACGGTGGAAGGCCGCGTTGGATCTGCTGTATGACCATCGCCGCGAAGGCTTCGATCCCTTGCACGCTTTCATCGCCCTCTTTGCCGAAGGCGAGGCGTCCGCTGAGAAGCAGGCCTCCGCCGCGCTCCCCATCGAAGAGCGGCTCAAGCAGCGGATCGTCGATGGCGATCGGATCGGCCTGTCGGACGATCTGGAAGAAGCCATGGGGCGTTACAGCCCTCTGGACATCATCAACCATTTCCTGCTGGACGGCATGAAAGTGGTGGGCGATCTGTTCGCCGCCGGCAAGATGCAGTTGCCCTTCGTGCTGTCCTCCGCGGAAACGATGAAGGCGGCGGTGGCTTATCTCGAGCCGCACCTGGACCGGGTCGGCGGCGAAACCAGGGGTTCGCTCGTGCTGGCCACGGTGCGGGGCGACGTACACGACATCGGCAAGAACCTCGTGGATATCATCCTGAGCAACAACGGCTACAAGGTCTACAACCTCGGCATCAAGCAGCCCATCAGCCGCATCATCGAAGCCTGGCGGGAACACAAGGCCGACGCCATCGGGCTGTCCGGCCTGCTGGTCAAGTCGACGCTGGTGATGCGCGACGACTTGCAGGTGCTGAATGAGATGGGGCTCACCCCGCCGGTCATTCTCGGCGGCGCCGCGCTGACTCGGGGGTTCGTCGAGCACGAATTGCGGAACCTTTATCGCGGCCCCGTCGCCTACGCCAAGGACGCCTTTGAAGGATTGGCCTTGATGAACCGCCTGGCCGCCGGACAATCCATCGTGGACGCTCCCCGGCAGGTGGTCGGCTCGCCGGCCGCCTTGCGGGCACGCCCGACCGCGGCGGTGGAGATCCCGGAGCGGAGCGGCGTGTCCACCACCAATCCGATCCCCACGCCGCCTTTCTGGGGCTCCCGCGTGGTTGAGGAAGTCGACCTCCGCGCCGTGCTGGGCTACCTCAACGAGGTCATGCTGTTCCAGGTGCAGTGGCAGTACAAGCGGCAGGGCCGCGGCCCGGAGGAGTATGAGTCCTTCCTGCATCGCGAGGTCCGGCCCATCTATCGAGAGCTGATCCAGCGGTGCCGGAAGGAGAACATCCTCAAACTGCAAGCCGTCTACGGCTACTGGCCTTGCAACAGCGAAGGCGACGACCTGGTGATCTACCGCCCGCCGCCTCCGGGAGAGCCACCGTCCGCTGAGCCGATCCTGCGGTTCACGTTCCCGCGGCAGGATCGGCCTCCGTTCTGGTGCCTGGCCGACTTCTGGCGTCCGGCGGAAAGCGGAGAGATCGACGTCGCGGCCTTTTCGATCGTGACCGTCGGCCGCCGGGTGTCGGAAATCGCCCTGGATTACTTCCGCCGCGACATGTTCCGCGATTACCTGTACCTGCACGGACTCAGCGTCGAATTGGCCGAGGCCATGGCCGAGTACTTCCACAAGCAGATCCGGATGGAACTGGGCATCGCCGCCGCCGACGCCCGCGAGAAGCGAAAGTTGTTTCAACAGGGCTATCAAGGCAGCCGCTACAGCTTCGGCTATCCGGCCTGCCCCAACCTGGAGGACCAAGCCTTGTTGTTCCAGTTGCTCGAGCCTGGGCGGATTGGCGTGTCCTTGACGGAGGAATACCAGATCGAGCCGGAGCAGAGCACCAGTGCCATCATCGCCCACCATCCGGAGGCCCGCTATTTCAACGTGCGGGCCGGAGCGAATGCCTCCTCTCCGGCCCCGGCCGAGCAGCCGGCGTAGCCGCTCGGCGGGCTGATGGGGCAGGTTTCCCGCTAAGGTCGTCTGGTCCCCGGCCGCCGGGGCGGTAACATGCACACGCCGCGCCGCGGCCGTCTGGGAGACGCCATAGCCGGCGGGGGTACGGAGGTAGGCTATGCAGGCCATCGTGGTTGAATCCGGGCGGGTCGCCTGCCGGGAGGTCCCACAACCCGTTCCAGCCTCCGGAGAGGCTCTGATTCAGGTACTCCTGGCGGGGGTTTGCGGCACGGACCTGGAGATCGTCCAAGGCTACGGATCGTTTGAGGGCGTATTGGGACACGAATTCGTGGGCCGAGTCGTGAAGGGCCCCGCGGCCCTGGTCGGCCGGCGGGTGGTGGGCGAGATCAACTGTGTCTGCGGGCGATGCGACCTCTGCCAGGGAGGGCTTTCCGCGCATTGCCGCCGACGGACCGTGTTGGGCATCGCCGGCCGGCCGGGGGCCTTTGCCGAGTATCTCACGCTACCCGAGCGAAATCTGCTGGTCGTGCCGGATGAGGTCAGTGATGAGGAGGCGGTCTTCACCGAGCCGCTGGCCGCGGCCATACAGATCACTCGACAAGTCCGCATCGAGCGTCGCAGTCAGGTGGCCGTACTCGGCACCGGGCGGCTCGGCCTGCTGGTCGCGCAAGTGCTGGCCCGCACCGGTTGCCGCCTGACCGCGATTGGCCGAAATCCCCGGACGCTGGGCTTTCTCGATCGACGGCGAATCCGCAATCTCCCGATCGACAGTGTGCGGCAGTGGAATGACCAGGATGTCGTGGTGGACTGCACCGGCTCACCGGAGGGATTCGGTCTGGCCCTGCGGCTGGTTCGCCCGCGTGGGCAGCTCGTGCTCAAAACCACCTGCCGGGCCGAGGCCCCGACGGACCTTTCCTCCGTCGTGGTCAATGAAGTCACGGTGATCGGCAGCCGGTGTGGACCGATGGACGAGGCCCTGAATCTTCTGGGCCGCAAGGAAATCGACGTGACCGGAATGGTGACCCGCGTGTTCCCGCTTCGCGAGGGCGTCGCGGCAGTGACGCTGGCGGCCGATCCTGATCATCTGAAGGTCTTGCTTAAGGTGGGCGAATGACTGCGGCCTCACTGACCCTGCGGGCTGAGCCTGTTGAAGACGGATATCTACTGACCTTTCCCTCCCTCTCGGGCATCCCCGGTTTTGCGCACGCCGTCACCACCCGGCCTTGGAATATGGCTCCCCACCAGGGGCCCCAGGCCGAGCGGGCGGTGGAACGTCGCCGGCGAGTTTGCGACCACCTCGGCCTGCCCTTTGAACGGCTGACCGCCGCGGAGCAGATCCACAGCGGGCACGTGTTGCGGGTGCTGCCGTCGGATGTCGGGGCGGGCCGCGAGGGTCGGGATTCCGCCATTCGCTTCATTGACGGCATGATTTGCGACCTGCCCGCCGTGCCGCTGATCATGTTTTCCGCGGACTGCCCTTTGATCCTGGCCGTGGATCCGGTCCGGCGGGTCTTCGGCGTGGCCCACGCCAGTTGGCGGGGAACCGCGGCGGGCATCGCGGCCGAGCTGGTCCGGCAGCTCCGGCAGGAGTTCGCGGCTATCCCGGAAGATCTGCTCGTGGGCATCGGCCCCTGTGCCGGACCGGCGGCTTACGAAGTGGGCGATGAAGTTTTTCGCATCTTCAGTTCCCGGCTCGCCGATGGAGGGCAATTCCTGCGGCGTCGCGGCGACCGCTATCTGCTGGACCTGCGGGCGGCCAACGCCGCCCAGCTTGTGGCAGCCGGTGTCCGGCCCGAGCGAGTGACCATCGCTGACCACTGCACGATGACGGATCCCCGCTTCTTTTCGCATCGCCGGGATGGCGCTGGCACCGGCCGCTTTGCCATGATCGCCGGGTTCCGATAATCACCGGATTTCGCGGGCCGGATACGATCAGGGGAAACGCGCCGCGAAACCCGCGGCGGCTGCCAGCCGATGATGAGCCGGGAGTGGCTCTTCATGAACAATGAGAAAGTCGTAGTGCTCTGCTCAGGCGGGCTGAATAGCGCGGTGCTGATGTCCCTGGCCACCCGCGAACGGACGGTCGCCGCCTTGCACGTCATTCTGGGAGACCGGGCCAGCCAGCGGGACGCCGAGTGCTTCGAGAAACTGACGTCCTTCTTCAACATTCGCGAGCGGTTGAAGGTCGACATGCCTCATTTCGCGGCCATCGGCGGCAACGCGCGGGTTAGCCGCAAGCAGCAGATCGAAGATGCGCTGGCCATGGACGGCAACTCTTCCAGTTGTCACATTCCCGGCCTGGTCGGCGGTCTGGTCAGCGCGGCCTTCACCTGGGCCAGCAACATCGGCGCAACCCGCATTCTCCTCGGCGTGAGCGAGGATCTCGGGCCGCCCGGCCCCAAGACCCGCGACGTGCATCCCGATTACGCCCAGGAGTGCATCCACCTGCTGAACCAGTTTTGTCAGGAAGCCTCTCCCAAACGCCGCGTTGGCGTGGAGGCGCCATTGATCGAATTGCGGCGCGCGGACATCGTCAAACTTGGGCATCGACTCGGCACGCCTTTCGAATCGACCTGGTCCTGCCTGTCGGGCGGCAAGGAGCCTTGCGGAGCCTGCCTGGGTTGTGCCACCCGCAATCGCGGCTTTCTTGATGCGGCCCTCCCGGACCCGCTCATGCTGGAACCGGCTCAGCGATAGGGTAGGCCGCCGCCAGCCGGTTCACATTGCCGTATCTTCAACCGGACGACCGCCTCTCCCCACGAACCTCGGCAGGCAACTCGCCAACGGGTGGCTGGACATGAAGGCGTGAGCCGCCACGAAGGCCCATCCCGCCCGAGATGGACCGTTTGCAGCGTGGAGAACACCACCCGAACAGGCCGCCAGAGAGTCACATCCGGTCCAGCGTCGGGATGCCCAGCAGACTCAGGCCCAACTTCAGGGTCCGCGCGGCGAGTTCGCACAGCCGCAGCCGTGAAGCAGCGGTGGCGGCCTCGGCGGCCTGTAGTACCGGGCAGGACTCATAGAAGCTCATGAACTTGCCCGCCAGGTCGTAAAGGTACTCGCAGAGCAGGCTCGGCAGGAGCGAGTCGGCGACGGCGTCGATGGTTTCGGGCAGTCGCAGGATCGCCAACGCCAAGGCCCGCTCGGTGGGGTGGGCCAGCGCGACGGGGCCGGGCGGCTCGCCCGCGGCCGTCTCGCCGCCCGCGGTCGCCGCGCCCTTGCGATGGATGGAACGGATGCGGGCATAGGCGTAAAGCAGGTAGGGGGCGGTGTTGCCCTGCAACGCCAACATCTTGTCCCAACTGAAGACGTAATCGGTGTGGCGATTCTGGCAGAGGTCGGCGTACTTGACGGCGGAGATGCCGACGACCTCGGCGATGCGCTGGATCTCGTCTTCGGTGAAGCCCCGGCGTTTGTCGGGGTCGGCTTCGGTGTCGCGGACCAACTTCTCCGCGCGCTGGACGGCTTCTTCGAGGAGATCCTTGAGCTTCACGCTCTCGCCGCTACGGGTGCGCAGCATCTTGCGATCCTCGCCGAGGACCGAGCCGAACGCCACGTGCTCCAGCCGCACCTCGCGGTTTCCGTCCCCCGGCCGCGTCCAGCCCAAGGCCCGGACGACGGCGAAGAGCATCTCGAAATGCAGCTTCTGCGGCGCGCCCACGACGTAGAGAATGCGGGTGGCGCCGAGGCCGCCGCCGAGTTCGTCGATCGCGGCAGCGAGGGCGGCGGAGTGCAACTTCAGAGGCTGTCGCGTGGGGTGGATGACGCGGTACAGCACGGCGGCCAGGTCGGTCGTGGCGTAAAGGAAGGCGCCGTCGGACTTCTGGATCAGCATCGGCAGCGGGTCGCCCTGCGGCCCCTTGAAGGCGGGAGAACCGTCAGGTTGTTCCAGAAAGACGCAGACCGCGCCCTGGTCGTCGCGGCATACGGCGCGGAGTGACGGACCAGAACCGCGGCCGTCTGGAAGCGGTAGCGTGCCCGGCTTGCCGGTCAGCGCGGCGCGGAGTTCCTCGACGATGCCGGGTAGCAGGGGGTTGTAGAAACTCTCGCCGCGTCTTTCCTCGTTCAGCGAGACCCCCAGGCGCCGATACAGAACCGCCACGCCACGCATCGACTCGTAGGTGATCCACATCCACGCTTGGTATTCAGACTCGCTGCCGCCTTGGAGTCTGGCGACGGCCTCCCGGGCTCGCGAAGCGAATCCCTCGTCTGCCATCTTGGCATTGCCCGCCCGGTAGATTGCCTCCAACTCCTCGGGATCCTGCGGAAGCTGCCCCATGTAGACGTGGTATGGCGGGATCAGTGTTCTGGGGATGAGCCCCCTTTCGTAGATCTCTTCCAGGATAATCCCAAACTGCGTCCCCCAGTCCCCCACGTGATTCTGCCGCACGACTTCGTGCCCCTCGAGCTCCAACACCCGGGCGATCGTGTCGCCGATGATCGTGCTGCGCAGGTGGCCCACGTGCATCTGCTTGGCCACGTTCGGCGAAGAGTAGTCGATGACCACCGTGTCACGTTCGGTGTCGGGCACCCGCTCCACGCCGAGGCGGTCGAACGCCGGATCGGTCGGCAGCGGCGTGTGCATGGGGCGGTTCGGGGTCGGCGGGATCTGGGCCGGCGGTGGAGGGATCCTATTCAGCCCGGCTTCCAGAAAAGAACGCCTCAGCCGCAAATTGATGAACCCCGGCCCGGCGATCTCGGGCGGCTCGCAGAGGTCGGCAAAGGCTCCTCCGCCTGCTCGGTCGGACTCCACCGGCATCCTGCCGAGTGCCGCCACGATCTGCTCCGCGACCTCGCGGGGCTTCCGCCCCAGCCTCTTCGCCAGGCCCATCGCCACGTTGGATTGGTAGTCGCCGAATTTCGGGTCGGCCGACGGCCGCAGGAGCGGGTCCGTCCCGCGTGCGGCTTCGCCGAAGGCGTCCGCCAGAGCCTGTTCAAAGCATCCCCGCAGTTCCGCAAGTATGGATTTCATGCTGACTTCCCGGCGTGACGGCCCCCGGCCTCGGGAGGTGGGGGGAGGCCCGGCCGACTGGCCCCAGGCGGCTGGCTGCTCTCCAGCCCCGCGGCGCGGCGGCTCACTTTTCCCACTGGACCCGCGGGCTGTCACCCCAGAGGGACTCGAGGTCGTAGTAGGCCCGGTAGTCGCCTTCGAAGAGGTGGATCATCACGTCGACGTAGTCCAGGACGATCCAGTGGCCCTCTTCGTAACCCGCCACGCCGTAGGGCCGGTCGCCCCGTTCCGCGGCAAGCTGCTCGACATGGTCGGCCACCGCCCGCATCTGCCGATCCGAGGTGCCAGTGCCGATGACGAAGTAGTCACAGACCGGGCTGATGCCCCGGAGGTCGAACACCAGAATGTCTTCACAATGTTCGGCCTCCATCAGGCGGGCTGTGTCCACGGCGAAACGCCGTGCGGCGTCCACGGCCCGCGAAGGCTTGCGGCGCGAAGCCGCCGCGGTGGCGGCTGCTTCGGGTTTTGCGGTCCCGGTCTTCCTGGCCGCGGACGACCGGGCCTTCTTCGGAGGCATTCCTTCACCTCGTCCCACTCAGCGGCCACCGGTCCGGGGCCTCACTGGCCCAGGCCGAGCCACGCACTGACCTGCGGCGCGTATTTCACGACCAGTCCGGCGAAAACCACGGACACCATGCTCATCAGCTTGATCAGGATGTTCAGCGACGGCCCCGAGGTGTCCTTGAAGGGATCGCCGACGGTGTCGCCGACGACGGTGGCCTTATGGTCTTCGGAGCCTTTGCCATAAACCATCTTCTCTGGATGGCCGGACTTCACGGCCAATTGCGCACGGGCCATGATCGCCTCGCGAATGGAGGCCGGGACGGAGTCTCTGGCCTTCGGATCCTCGACCATCTGTTTGGCGGTGACCTTGCCGCAGGCTTCGATGAACTTCTTGGCGTTGTCCCAGGCGCCGCCCGCGTTGGCCATGAAGATGGCCACCGCGAAGCCGGCGGTCAGGCCGCCCGCCAACAGGCCCATCACGCCGGGCACGTCGAAGACGATGCCGACCAGCACCGGCACGATGATGGCCATGAGCGAGGGGACGATCATCTCCCGTTGAGCGCCGCGGGTGGAGATCGCCACGGCCTTGGCGTAGTCGGGCAGCTTCTCGCCCTTGAAATCCACCTGCTTCCGCGGCCAGTTGTCCGGGTCCATGACTTGCGCTTCGCTCTTGCCCTGGGCACGCAGGTAGTTGCGCATCTTCTCGAACTGCTGGCGGCATTCCAGCATCATGCGATAGGCGGCGCGGCCCACCGCCTGCATGGTCATCGCGCAGAACACGAACACCAGCAGGACGCCGCAGAACAGGCCGCAGAGCACTTTGGGATTCATCAACGTCACGTCGTAGAAGGCCATGTACTGGGCCAGCGAGGCGCGGCGGGCGTCCACCAGCCGCAGGGTGACGTCGCCGACCTGGGCGACCCGGACATGCTCCTCGTTCGGCGAGCCGATGTTCCTGATGATGTCGTGGCGCTGGAGCTCCTCTGGTGCGGGGATGGGCTCGAGGAGCATCAGGCATTCGAAGTCGCCATCGGCGTCGCCCGGCCCGATCCGCTGGGCGAACTTGCCGTGGCCGTAATAGACCGCCTCCGTGGCATTCGGCGTGGTGACCATCTGGCGGATTTCCGCCCGGGCCTCGCGGACCTGCCCGATGCGGACTTCCTCGACGTAAGCCGCCAGCAGGGCCAGGGCGGTCAGGGCCGCCGAGCCGATGGCGAAACCCTTGCCCGTCGCCGCCGTGGTGTTGCCGAGCGAGTCCAGGGCGTCGGTTCGATGGCGGACGTACGGCTCCTGCCCGGTCATCTCGGCGTTGCCGCCGGCGTTGTCGGCGATGGGGCCGTAGGCGTCGGTCGCCAGGGTGATGCCCAGCGTGGCCAGCATGCCGACGGCGGCGATGCCGATGCCGTACAGGCCGAGCAGGAACTCCTGCCCGCCGCCCGCGGAGATGAACGCCACCAGGATGGCCAGGATCGTCGTGGTGATGGCCGCCCAGGTGCTCTTCATGCCGGTGGCGATGCCGGCGATGATCACCGTGGCCGGGCCGGTGACGGCCTGCTCGCTGATCCGCTTGGTCGGCTTGAACTCGTAGCTGGTGTAGTACTCGGTGGCGTAGCCGATGATGTTGCCCGCCACGAGGCCCGCCACGATCGCGCCCCAGATGCCCCAGGGATTGACGCCGGTGATGTCGGTGAAGATCACCTTGCAGACGATGGCGGCGGCGACGGCGATCAGCACGCTGCTCCCGTAGATGCCGACCCGCAGGGCGTTCAGCAGCTGCATCATGGTCGCGTCCTCCTTGGTGCGGACCATGTAGATGCCCACGATGCTCAGGACGATGCCGATGCCCGCGAGCACCATCGGGGCGGAGATCATCTTGATCGCCGGGATCAGCCCGGGGCCGCCTTCGCCGCCGTAAAGGGCGCTGACCGCGGCGACGCCCAGGGCCGCCGTCGCCAGGATGGAGCCGCAGTAGGACTCGTACAGGTCCGCGCCCATGCCGGCCACGTCACCCACGTTGTCGCCCACGTTGTCGGCGATGGTCGCCGGGTTGCGGGGGTCGTCCTCGGGGATGCCCGCCTCGACCTTGCCGACCAGGTCCGCCCCGACGTCCGCGGCCTTGGTGTAGATGCCGCCGCCGACGCGGGCGAAGAGGGCCTGCGAGCTGGCCCCCATGCCGAAGGTCAGCATGACCACGGTGATGTCGTTCAGGCTCATGTTCTGAGTGAAGCTGAACGGCAGCCAGTTGTTGTACAGCAGCAGGAACCACATGCAGATGTCGATCAGGCCGAAGCCGACCACCACCAGGCCCATGACCGCGCCGCTGCGGAAGGCCACCACCAGCCCGTCATTCAGCGACTTGCGCGCCCCGGCCGCGGTGCGGTGCGAAGCCCGGGTGGCCGTGTTCATGCCCAGCCAGCCGCACAGGCCGCTGAAGAAGCCGCCGGTCAGGAAGGCCAGGAACACGATCTGATGCTGCACGTGCAGCACGAAGGCCATGTAGGCCAGCAGGGCCGACACCACCACGAAGAAGACCGCCACCACCTTGTACTGCTGGCGGAGGTAGGCCATGGCCCCTTCGCGGACGTAGCCCGAGATCTGCTTCATGTTTTCGTCGCCCTCGTCCGACCGGATCATCTTGCCGTAGAAGATCCGGGCGAAGATCAGGGCCAGGATCGCTCCGATCGGGGCCACCCACCAGATGCTCGGCAGCTTGTCCAGCGTATGCTCGCTGACCGTGCCCTGCGCCACGGGCACGGCGGCTTCCTGGGCGAACAGGCTTCCGCCGCCCGCGAACAAGACGCCGCACGCCGCCAGCAGCGACGCCAGCAGGATGGATCGGACTCTCGGGCTCATGCAGTTGCTCACGGCATCGTCTCCCATGCTTGCTCGGATACTCTTCTCCCGCGGCGGTCGCCACGAGGCCGCCGACCGCCGCGAACTTCAGAGGCACTGGCTTGCGGGAAGCAGGCCCTCGACGCCGCCCGCCGGGGGCCGCCTGCCGTCGCGCCCGCGGCCGGCGACCGCAGCCGCCGAGGGGGACGGTCGGACCACTCCGGGCAACGCCGGGGCCGGGCTGATCCGCGCCAAGAGCGGGGAATATAACCGTAGCGTCCGTCCCGCGACAAGCACGTCCCCGTGGCGGCGGGGGGCCGTACGGCGGCGGGCCGCGGCCGCCGCGGGGGGGACCGGCTGCGGTTGACCGGGCCATCGGGCGGGCTAACATGGCGGCGAAAGCAGCCGCCCGGCGGATCGAGGGACCCGCGTGGCGTCGCCCATGGGGCGGCTGGGTCGTGCCACGCCCATTGCCGGGAGACCCGTCATGCCCTCCGCCCGATTCCTGCCGCTTGCCGTCCTGCTGCTGGTCCCCGCCTTCCTCGCCTTGCCCCTGGCGGCCGGGCCGGACGAGAAGGTCGTCACCGTCGAAGGCTCGGCGGCGGGCACGGACGCCCAAGCGATGGAGAAGGCCAAGCTGGACGCCTTGCGGAAGGCGGTCGAGCAGGCCTGCGGCACGTTCATCAACGCCCAAACTAAGACCAAGGACTACGCGGCGGTCTATGACCGGGTCCTGGCCAACGCCGTGGGGCTGGTGACGGAGTTCACCGTGCTGGAGCGGCGGGTCGAGGGCGGCGTCAGCCATTGCAAGGTGCGGGCCACGGTCTCGCCGGCGCAGTTCGAGGCGGAATGGGCGCGGATCCGCCACACGCTGGAGGCCGAGGGCAACCCCCGTTGCGTGGTCGTGGTGGTGGAGGACAACGACGTGGACGACCAGGCGGACCCGAGGGCCGACGGCGTGGTGCAGTCGGTCCTGGAGCGGTTCTTCCTGGACAAGGGCGTGCAGCTCATGGACCAGGGGGCGGGCGCGAAGACCCAGGCCCGCGACGTGGAGCTGGCCGCGCTGAACAACGACGTGAAGAAGCTGGCGGCGATGGCGGCGGGCTTCAAGGCCGACGTGGTCATCGCCGGGCGGGCCGAGGCCCGGCAGGCGGGCACGACGGAGCTGGCCGGGCGGACACTGTACAAGTGGCAGGCCACGCTGACGGTCCGCGCCTATCACGCGGACAGCGCCCAACTGCTGATGTCCAATACCTACACCGCGACCAAGCCGAGCGTGAACCGCAATGCCGGCGGCGACGACGTGCTGAAGCTGTGCGCGGAGGAGAACGCCGGCAAGGTCTTGCAGGACCTCGGCAAGGCCTGGAGCCAGCGGCAGAACGTCCGCCGCATCTGCCGGGTGACGCTGGAGCACTGCACGCGGGAGGACTACAAGGCCTTCGAGGCGGCCCTGCGGCCGATCCAGGGCGTGCAGGCGGTGCGGATGCGGGAGCTGGTGAACGAGGTGTGCACGGTGGAGGTCGATTGGGACTACGACCTGCCGCGCCTGGTGGACGAGATCGAGCGGTTGAAGGTGCCGGGCACGCGGTACCGGGCGACGGAGCAGAGCCACGACCGCGTCACGCTCCGGCTGGAGCGGGCGAAGGACTAGGGCGGGCCGACCGGCCCCGGAACCGGCGGCCGGGCGGCGGCGTCGGGCGGGCGGCCCGCAGGGGCGGGAATCCAGGAGAAGGCGTACTGGGTCGTCATTCCCGCGGAAGCGGGAATCCAGCGTCTGGTTCGTCATGTGCGTCTGGACCCCCGCCTTCGCGGGGGTGACGAGGCGGGGCGGGGCGGCTGCGGGAAGCCCGGCGAGGGCGGGGACTTGTCCGTCATTCCCGCGGAAGCGGGAATCCAGCGTCTGGTTCGTCATGTGCGTCTGGCGCCCCGCCTTCGCGGGGGTGACGAGGCGGGCCGGGGCGGCTGCGGGA
>Ga0129299_1000356_pt1 | contig 28488 bp, 31 predicted proteins | sample ConPoolayeCmetaG_FD_94477 | JGI IMG/M metagenome (GOLD analysis project Ga0129299, IMG submission 94477) | Hot spring microbial mat communities from California, USA to study Microbial Dark Matter (Phase II) - Cone Pool mat layer C metaG ...
GAGTACATACACCGGGACCTTGTCCCCGACGTGGAGCGACTTCAGGAATTCGGGGTCGAGGCGTTCGATGTCCTGCGGCGCGACGAAGCCATCGCGCTTGACGCCGACATCGACAACGATCTCATTTTCGCGGATTTGCAGGATTTCAGCTTCGCGGATGTCGCCGCGCTTGAGGGCCTGAAGATCGAGCGACTCTTCCAGGAGTTCAGCAAAGTTTTGCGTATCGTCGTTGTTCCCCTGAGCTGCCATTGCTGCTTCTAACACCTTCCGCTGTCTTGTTGGTACCAACCCAACTCATCTCTGGGACGCTCACGACCTCCTGCGTGGCTTGCGCGCAGTCCGCCGCAGCGAGGGTCCGCAGCGCGCCGTGTGACAGGTGACAGGTGGTGTCTTCTGCTGGGAACACAGCAATGTGCCAGCTACAACTGGAACCGAGAGTTATGCCGATGCATCCCTCACACGCCGAACGGCGGTTACCCATTCTCTTGCCATTGAGTATAGCCGATGCTGGGAGTAGCGTCAATTAGGGGAATGATCGTCTATATTATCGGATTGGGGGATTCGTGCCTGCCAGCCCGATCCCCCTCCGGGGAATGCCAACCCCTGATGCCGTTCTGGTTTCGGCCAGGCTATCTGCGAATTGCGCCTCAGCGATTCTGGGCCATACTATAGCGGCGATCATGAGGGGGGAAGCGGAGAAAAGCGCCGATGGACGTGGACTTCGAGTTGTATCGCCAGGAGGTGGTGGTTTCACGCCGGCCACCCGTGCGGCTGAGCGTCATTGACGTGGCCCCGGAGCGCCCGCTGAACACCGTCGTGATGCTGCACGGTTTCGGCGGGAATGCCACGCAGTGGAAATATCAGCTCAAGGCGCTATCCGATACGCATCGCTGCATCGCCATCGATCTGCGCGGGCATGGGCGCTCGGATAAACCGCTGAGCGCCTACACGGTGGATGAGATGCTTCAGGACATCGAGGAGGCCCTGGCTGCGCTGCGCGTCGAAGAGCCATTCGTGCTGATGGGGCACTCGTTCGGGGGAGCGTTGGCGACGACCTTCGCCCATCGTTACCCGGAGCGAGTCAGCAGGCTGATCCTCACCTCCACCACTGACCGCTATCGACTGCGCTGGATGGAGCGGACGCTGCTCCGGTTGCCGATCCCGGTGCTCAATGCGATCCGGCCCTTCTTCCGGCGACATATCGCCTCAACGCCAGCGGTGCTCAAGAAGTTCCACCAGAATGCGGTCACCCGCTACAACGGACGGGGGATGCTGCGCGGGCTGGCGATGCCCGTGCTGGTCATTCGGGGTCACCGCGACAACGTCTTCCCCCGCTCCAGCTTCGATGAAGTGGCGCGGCTGATCCCTAACGCCGAGGAGGTCAACGTCGGGCACTCCTCGCACATGGTGATCCTGGAACGGCATGATGCGGTAGAACGTGCCATCGACCGGTTTTTGGGGCTGGGGCACGCCTCGTGGCGTTCTGGCGACCAGGAGGCCGAGCAGCGTGCCCGGCTGATCCGCGAGCGGCCCTGGCTGAAGGTATATGAGGAAGGCGTGCCATTTACGATTGGCATTCCCCGGCGGCCCCTGCCGACCCTGTTGGAAAGCGCCGCGCGGCGGTTTGCCAACCGCCCGGCCACGATCTTCATGAACTCGGTATTGACTTACCGGCAGGTCGAGCGGCAAGCTAACCGGCTGGCGAACGCGCTGCGCGGGATGGGTGTGGATACGGGCACGCGGATCATGATCCTGATGCCCAACGTGCCGCAGTTTGTGATCGCCTTTTACGGGGTGCTGAAGGCAGGAGGGATCGTGGTCAGCGCCAGCCCGGTTGCGCCGGTAGAGGAGATCATCCGTGAGGCCAACGACTCCGGGGCGCACATCCTGATCACGTTGACGCGCTTCGCCGAGACCGCCCGCGCCGTCATGGCCGAGAGCGGGGTTGATCATGTCATCTACACCAACGTCAAGGACTACCTCTCACCGCTGCGGAAGCTGCTGTTCACCATGCTGCGTGAGAAGCAGGGCGGCCACCAGATCGAGGGGGGGCTGCGCGAGGGTGAACGGAGATGGGTGGATCTGATGCGGGGTTACCATGCAACCCCGCTGGATATTCATGCGGAGCCGGATAGCCCCGCCCTGATCCAGTATACCGGTGGCACGACCGACCGGCCCAAAGGGGTGATCCTGAGCCACCGGGCGCTGGTCGCCAACGCCTTCCAGACCCGGCACTGGGTTCCCAATCTCAAGGAAGGCCGCGAACGGATGCTGTGCGTGGTTCCGTTTGCCCATGTGTACGGGATGACGACGGCCATGAATGTCGCCATCGCCCTCGGCGCGGCGATGATCGTGCTACCGAACTTCGTCACGGGGGAGGTGCTGAAGGCCATCAAGCGCCACCAGCCTACGCTGTTCCCCGGTGTGCCGACCATGTACGTGGCGATCAACAACTTCCCCGGTGTGCGTCGCTTCAACATCCGCAGCATCAAAGCGTGCATCTCCGGGGCGGCGCCGCTGCCTGTCGAGGTGCAGGAGACGTTCGAGAAGCTGACTAAGGGGCGGCTGGTCGAGGGGTATGGGCTGACAGAAGCCGGGCCGGTGACGCACGCCAACCCGCTGGGTGGGCAGCGCAAGGTCGGGACGATTGGCGTGCCGGTTCCCAACACCGAGGCGATGATCGTGCACCTGGCGACGGGCGAGCCACTGCCGCCGGGCGAGATCGGCGAGCTGGTGGTGCGCGGCCCCCAGATCATGGACGGCTACTGGGGAGATGAAGGGGAAACAGAGGCAGCCCTGCGCGATGGCTGGTTGTACACCGGAGACGTGGCCCGGATGGACACCGAGGGCTATTTCCAGATCATCAGCCGCAAGAAGGATATGTGGTACGCGCGTCGGGAGGATGGCCGGCGCACACCGGTCTTCCCGCGCGACGTGGAGGAGGTGATCTACGAGTTGCCGGAGATCAAGGAGGTGGCGGTCGTCGGGGTGAAGGATTTCCCGGTGGCGTTCGTCACCGCCAGCCGGGCGATGGACAGCCAGACGATCATCAACTACGTGGCGCGGCGGCTGCCGCAGGAAATGGTTCCCCGGCTGGTGGTGTTTGTGGACGAGATGCCGCGCTCGTTCGTCGGCAAAATCATCCGCCGCCACCTGCTGGAGAGAATCCCGGAGCCGACCCGCCGCGAGTTGGACATCGTGAGCGACCGGATTGATGAGATGCTGGAATACCCATTCGAGGATGCAGAGTGAAACGCGGATTGGCCCACGCCCTGGTGATAGACGGGTAAAACTTGAGGGGAGGATTGGTTGAGCCTGCGCTTTGGAACCGTCGGCGCGCCGCAGAAGACGCCGAAACCGGGCACGACGGGCGCGATTGAATACATCCGCGAGATCGGGCTGGATGCCTTCGAGATCGCCTGGGTGCAGAGCGTGCGCGTCACCGACGCCTCGTGTGCCCAGATGAAGGCCGCCGCACAGGCGAAGGACGTGCGGCTGAGCGTCCACGCGCCGTATTACATCAACCTCAACAGCCAGACCGCCGACCTGATGGGCAAGAGCGATGAGCGCCTGCTGACGGCGGCACGCAAGGGTTTTCTGGCCGGGGCAACGGATATCGTCTTCCATCCCGGCTCGTATCACGGGCAGCCGCCAGAAGAGGTTTACCAGCGGGCGAAAGACAAGCTGATCGAGCTAACCGAGATTCTGCGCGGCGAGGGAGTCCATGTCACGCTGCGCCCGGAGACGATGGGCAAAAGCGCCATGTTCGGCACGCTGGAAGAGACCATTCGGCTCAGCAGGGAAGTTGAGGGGGTCGCGCCGTGCATCGATGTGGCACATCTGCACGCCCGCACGGGGAATGGAACCTTCAACTCCTACGATGAGTTCGCCGCGATGCTGACCCTGCTGAGGGATGGGCTGGGCATCGAGCGAGGGCTGCACAGCCTCCATGTTCATATCTCCGGCATTGAGTACACCGCTAGGGGTGAGCGCAATCACGTGATGTTGGAAGAGTCCGACCTGGCCTGGCGGGAGTTCCTGCGGGCGTGTCATGACTTCGACGTGCGTGGCAGCGTGGTGTGCGAAAGCCCCACCCAGGAAGATGACGCCCTGCTGTTACAGGCAGCATGGCGCGCGATCAGCGCTGAGCAATGAGCGCCCGGCGCCGAGTGCGGGATGGCGATGCAGGGCTTCGCCGTCTCGAAAAGGTTCCTCGATTATCTTGTGAAGGAGAGGTAGGTATGCAACGACCTGATCCTGCATTGTTTGCTCGGCTCAGCTACTATCTGGGCATCGCATCCTCGGCCATCCTGCTGATCGGCCTGATTGGCGGCTACCTGAGGTCCGCCGTCGGATCCATTGTGTGGCTGGCGCTGATCACCAGCGGCGGGGGCGCATTTATGGCCTGGGCGGCGCGGAAAGATTTTCAGGCCCAGCCGGGCGAGCCAGAGGTGGTAAGGATGGCGAACATCGGTTGGCGGGTCAATCGACTGGCGTTGATCCTGCTGCTGGCGCTGCTGGCGCTGGCAATTGTCGTGCGGCTGGTTATCGGGATGGGGCCACGGATCAGCGGGTAGCGGCCAGAGGGCGGCTTCCCCTGTCAGCCACAGTGGTAGAGAAAGGAGTGAAGCGCCCCGGCGCTGCCGCTTGGTTCGGCGGCTTATGATAGGGCGGCCATGCTATGGACTTCATACGCTACGATCCCGCTCAGGCTGTGCCGCTGGAAGGCGGCTACAATGCATTCTATGTGCCCGTCCGTCGAGGCGACCGGCTGACAGCGATGGTCTTGATGCTTGGGCGGAAGGGTGATACGGGCAAACGGGAGGTCGGTGCAGACGTGATGCTGGTGGTGATCGCAGGTGAGGGCCGTCTGCGCTCCGGTGGGGAGATCGCTGACCTGCGCCCCGGCGATGTGGCGGTGCTGCCCGGCGGCCTGATGCATCACATCTGGACGCAGGATAGCCAGCTTCAGGCTGTCTTGCTGACGTTACCCTCGACAGGGTAGGGGGCAGGGGCTTATCCTGCCCCCTGGTGGGGCACGGACTGAGGGGCCTCAATCAGCCGCGGCAAACTGCCGGGTTTTGCTCTCAATGGCAGCCAGCAGGGCTTCGAACGGCTCCGCAAACTTGGCAACGCCGTCCTCCAGCAACCGCTGTGTGACGCTATCCATGTGGATGTCTAGCGCCGCCAGGGCCTGGAGGAGGGCTTGCGCTTCGTCAAGACCCTGCTCAACCGTCAGGGCAACCGTGCCATGATCGAGGAATGCCTCGACGGTTTCACCTGGCATGGTGTTGACCGTGTGCGGCCCGATCAGCGTATCCACGTACAGCACGTCACGGTAGGCAGGGTTCTTGGTGCTGGTGCTGGCCCACAAGGGTCGCTGGACGCGCCCGCCGTGAGCTTCCAACCGTCTGAAGCGGTCTGAGCTGAACATCCGCTTGAAGTCCTGGTAGGCCAGCCGCGCGTTGGCAATCGCGGCTCTGCCCATCAGGCCGCGCAGGCGATCTGCTTCGGCGGGTGGCGCGGTAGAGAGCCGGGCTGCGAGCAGGCTGTCTACCAGCGTATCCACGCGGCTGACGAAGAACGACGCCACCGAGGCCACCCCGCGAATATCCTGCCCGGCCTCGACTCTACGTTCGAGGGCGCGCAGGTAGGCTTCCATCACCTGCGCGTATACCTTGCGGCTGAAGATCAGGGTGACGTTGATGCTCAACCCTTCGGCGAGCGATTCTTCAATGGCGGGGATGCCTTCCGGGGTAGCGGGGATTTTGATCAGCAGGTTGGGCCGGTCGACCAGCGCCCGTAGCCTCCTGGCCTCTTGGATTGTGGAGGCGGTATCCGAGGCCAGCAGGGGCGAGACTTCCAGGCTGACGAAGCCATCCACACCGTCGCTGGCTTCGTGGATCGGGCGCAGAATGTCGCAGGCGCGGCGGATATCCTCGACGGCTAGCGCCTCGTAGATTTCCTGCGGTGTGCGGCTCCCGTCGATCAGCGAGCGAAGCTGTGCATCGTAGGCGCTACCACTTGTGATGGCCTTGTTGAAGATGCTGGGGTTGGAGGTCAGACCCCGGATGCCCAGGTCAACCAGGCGCTGAAGCTGGCCGCTATCGAGCACGTCGCGGGAGATGTTATCATACCAGGGGCTTTGGCCGAACTGGTGGAGCTGCTGGAGTGGGTTAGGCATCGTTTCCTCTTTTCGACCGAACACTCAGACTGATTGTCACGGCGATTGATTCAACTATACTGGGGCCGGGCGCGCAAATCGAGCGCCTGATAGGGCAACCTGTTGCCAGCATATTCTCTTGGCCGAAAGGAGAACGTTTCATGAGGCGCTCTTGGTTTGTGCGGTGTGCCCCCATCGCGGGTGCCGCCCTGCTGCTGGCGCTTGCATTGCTGGCCTGTCTGGGAACCAATAGCAGCGGTGGGGCCAGCGGCAACAGCGGTGCGGTGGAGGTGATCAATCACAGCAGCGTCGAAATCTGCTATGTGTACATCTCACCGACTACTAGCAGCGAGTGGGGGCTGGATCAGCTTGGTGCGGAGAACACCATCCCTGCAGGATCGTCGTTCACCATTCAGAATATCCCACCGGGTCTGTACGATCTGCGGGCGGACGATTGCAGCAACCGCGAGATTGACACAGCACCAGGCGTCCGGGTGAATGCCGGGCAGACTGTGACGTGGACGTTCACCGACAACTAACTCGGCCTGTCGCCCCCCGATGGGCGGCCTGGGTTGCCGGATGGAGGCTGTGCGGCAGCGCTGACTGGGAAGGGTATATCGGGGGGTTGACCGGGGGCCGAGGGGTCGGTACACTGAAGCCATGCCCCACACACCCACGCCGCCTCTCGACGCTGCTCAGTATGCTGGCCTGGAATCGCTGCACCGCGATCTGGCAGTCTGCCAGCGCTGCGCCGAAGCGGGCCATCGGATCGAATCGCTGCCGGTTTTCTCCGGGCCGCCTGACGCGCGGCTGATGTTGATCGGGCAGGCCCCCGGCGTCACCGAGGCGCAGGCACGACGGCCCTTTAACGGGGAGGCGGGACGGCGACTGTTCCGCTGGCTGACGCGCGCGGGTTGGGACGAGGGGACATTCCGCCGCACCTGCTATATGACGGCGGTGACTAAGTGCTTTCCTGGGCGGAACCCCAAGGGGGATGGGGATCGCGTGCCGAGCGCCGCCGAACGCGCGCTGTGTCGCCCCTGGCTTGCTGCCGAACTCCGGCTGGTCAATCCACAGGTGGTCGTGCCGGTGGGAGCACTGGCAATCCGGCTATTCTATCCGCCCGATGTTCGATTGGATGAGGTGATCGGGACCTCGACCATCGACGCGGAGGGACGAATCATCGTGCCGCTGCCGCACCCTTCGGGCGCTTCGCGCTGGCACTCCGATCCAGCCAACCTGGGCCGGATCGAGCGAGCGATCTATGAGTTGCGGATGGTGAGAGCCAGGTTAGGGTTGTAAGTTAAGGAGATGGGGTTGACTGACAATGTGATGGGGTTGAACCAACCTGCCGTACCGCCGGTGTTGCCGGAAAGCAGGCAGGCCGACCCGCCCCGCGTCGGGCGCTGGGCGTTGGCCGGACTGGTCATTGGGGCGTTTATCGCCGTGCAGATCGCGGTCTTCCTTCCGGTAGCCTTTGCCATTGCCGCCGCCGACCCGCTGATGGCGCAGGGGGAATACCAAGCAGCACTTGAGGCGTTTCTGTCCTCGGATGAGGGCCTGCTGCTGACCGTTCTGGCGGCGGCGCTGGCTGGCCTAACGACAGTGCTGATGAGCTTTAGCTGGCCCTGGTTATGGAATCGGGTTTCCAGGGGGCCGCGCTTTAATGCAGGCGACTGGCTGGCCTGGCGGCCCCCTGACCGGCTACCTCTCTGGCTCGTGCCGCTGGTTACGGTCCCCCTGCTGCTGACCGTCGCGTTTGGTGTCACGACGGTCTTCGGCGAATCCCAGGTGGACGAGCAGATATTGTTGTTCAGCAGCCCACTACTGCGCGTTGTCTCGGCCCTGGTGGTCAGCTTCATTGCGCCTCTGGCCGAGGAAGTGGTGTTTCGCGGTGCGCTGTACAACGCGCTCCTGTTGCCACGCGCCGCACATGGTCGGGGCTGGGAGCGGCACATTGTCGCTTTCGTTGTGACCAGCCTGGTCTTTGCGGCGATGCACTTCTTCGCGGGCTTCGACCGACTGGGGTCGATCCTGATGATCACCGTATTTTCCCTGTACCTGACCGCCCTACGAGCATACACCGGCTCCGTCCAGCCGAGCGTGGTAGCGCACATGGTGTGGAACATGATCGGGTCGGCAGCGCTCATCCTGGCAAACCTCACCGGAGCCACGCCCTGAGATCGCCCTTGTGGAAGGAACGATGATGCTGAGCCAGCCCGCATTTGAATCGCGCCGGTCGCCGGTGTATGCGATGCAGGGCATGGTTGCTTCGAGCCAGCCGTTGGCTTCACAAGCTGGGCTGGCTATTTTGATGGCGGGCGGCAACGCGGCGGATGCCGCGGTGGCCACTGCCGCTGCCCTGAACGTCACCGAGCCAACCAGCACGGGCCTGGGCGGGGATTGTTTTGCGCTGTTCTACGATAGCCAGACAGGCGAAGTGACCGCCCTGAACGGGTCGGGGCGTGCGCCCGCCGCGCTGACACTCGACCTGCTGCGCGAGCAGGCCTTTGACCGGCAGATGCCGCCCTTCCACGCCCATACCATCACCGTCCCGGGGGCGGCGGCGGGTTGGTGCGATCTGATCGAGCGACATGGATCGCTGCCGCTACGCGACCTCCTGGCGCCTGCAATCCGGCTGGCCGAAGAGGGCTTCCCGGTCGCTCCGCTGACCGCCCATGCGTGGGCACGCGGGGCGGAGTTACAGCTCCGCAATTCCGCAGGCGGTCAGGAGTTGCTGATTCAGGGGCGCGCGCCAAGGGCAGGAGAGGTGTTCCGCAACCCTACCTTAGCGCAGACCATGCGGGCGCTGGCGGAAGGCGGGAAGGATGCCTTTTACCGGGGTGACATCGCGCGGAATATTGTGGAGACGGTGCAGGCGCATGGTGGGGTGATGGCTGAGGATGATCTGGCCCTGCATACCTCGACCTGGGAGGAGCCGATCAGCACCCTCTACCGGGGAATCCGCATCTATGAATGCCCACCCAATGGCCAGGGCCTGGCGGCGCTGATCGCGCTCAACATCCTGGCGCAGCTTGATCTGCCGGATGACCCGCTTTCGGCAGAGCGGTTGCACCTAATCATCGAAGCGCTGCGGTTGGCCTTCGCCGATACGCTATGGTGGGTGGCTGATCCAGCCTTCTGCCACGCGCCGCTGGATAGGTTGCTGAGCGAGGCCTACGCCCGCGAGCGCGCCAGGCTGATCAACCCCCATCAGGCCACGCTGGATCAACAGCCGGGCGCGCCAACGATGGGGCCGGACACCGTGTACTTCAGCATCGTGGACGGGCAGGGGAATGCCTGCTCGTTCATCAACTCCAATTACTGGGGATTCGGGACTGGAATCGTGCCGCCCGGCACGGGCTTTTCGCTGCAGAACCGAGGCTGGGGCTTTGCGCTCGATCCCCACCATCCCAATGCCCTTGCGCCGCGCAAGCGCCCCTATCACACCATCATCCCTGGCATGGCTACCCGCGAATCGGATGGGTCGCTCTATGCCAGCTTGGGGGTGATGGGCGGTTTTATGCAACCACAGGGCCACGTCCAGGTGATCCTGGCGCTCGTCCTCGATGGCGCCGATCCCCAGGCCGCCCTGGACCGCCCTCGCGTGTACCTAGAGGAAGGCGCACCAGACGGCAGGGTGGCGCTTGAGGAGGGCATCCCTATACAGGTGATGGCACGGCTGGCGGCCCTGGGCCATCCGGTGCGCCCAGTCAGCGGGTATGACCGGGCGATCTTCGGGCGCGGGCAGATCATCACCCGCGACCCGACTAATGGCGTGCTGTGCGGGGGCAGCGATTCCCGCGCGGACGGTTGTGCGATAGGGTTCTAAGGGCGAGAACTGCCGGCGGCGCATGAGTAGCAGATTGAACTGATCTGATTCGGCTTCTCACTGGCAGTGTTTGGATGATCGTTGTCAAGGTTGAGCCGCGCTTCCCAATGCTGGATGGGCAGGCCATTTATACGGGTTGGTTTCTGGCTCTCTCTCCTCCGTATGGGCCAGCGCTGCGTGCTGCACTGGAGATCGCACCAGAGGCAATGGAAGCGACACCCCGCCTGATGCCCATCCGCGTCGGAGACAAGGGCACATTTAGAGTGTCACCCGTGGATGGAAGGGTGCTGGGTCTGGACCTGTTCGGTGTGCGACTGACGGCAATCGATATCCTCGATGCTCCCACGCCCGGCGCTCCGATCCAGGGAGGGATCGCCATTCCCCTGCACCTGCCCTATGACCCGGTCATCTTCGAGCAGGGCGCGGGCGAGGTGGAGAGCCGGGAGGTGGGCTTCCGGCATGTGGGCTACCGTGTGGCTGCGACACGTCAGGCAGACCGATTCCGGGTTCAGTTTGCGCGGGGCGGCCCAGCGGAACGGTATGTGCGGATTGCCACGTGTGCGGTGGCCGGTCTGAGCGACGAGAGCGCGCTGGTTGAGGTATGGTTGGAGAACGTGCAACGCACCCGAGAGCACAGTTGACATGGGAGGCCGCCTCCCCGCACTTCCCATCCAGGGAGGTTTGGGGTACATTAGGCGTATCGTCGGGGCCGGATTCGGGAGGGCTGGATGGTCACGTTGGCGCAGGTCATCAACGAGTTGATCTACCCGATCTATGAATGGCTAGGGATCACGCTACGCTTCGTTGGCACGCTGGGGGTGGGGGCTGTGGCGGGATCGGTGCTGCGCTATACGCTGCTGTACAAGTTTCGGATGCGCTTCTACGTGCCGCTGGTCTTCCTGGGCACGGCGGCGCTGTTTGGGCTGGCGGTGTATGGCCGGTGGAGTAGTCCCGGCGCAGTGGCCGGGCTTGGAGTGGGCCTGTTCGCCGGGTATGTTCTGCTAAAGCCGCCACAACCTCCTGCTGAGCAAGGTCAGGCCGAAGCCGATAACGCTTAGCGACCTACGTTTGAGAAGCACGCGCTTATGACGAAGCCTCCTGATGACGGCATACCATTGGATGATGTCCGGCCTGGTGATGAGTCGGGCAGTGATGAGCCGAAGATCGTCGAGCCGCCATTCGACCCTGAGACCGATACGCGCCCGCTCAAGCCGCTGCGCCCCTTGCAGCCCGGCACGGCTCCGGGGCTGCTGCGCCCCCGCCGCCGCCCGGCGACGATCCTCCATGAGGCCAGCTCAGCACCACCGCCTCGGCTGCCCCGCGTGGACTCGCCGGAGCCGGACGATACGAATCGTGTCCGGGCGGTTCCCAAGCTGGCGGAGCCGCCGGCCTGGCGGCTGATCCTGATCACCGCTGCCCGCAAGCCTTCCACCATCGGCCTAGATGTGCGCGAGACGCTGGTGATCGGGCGCGCTGACCCGGAGGGCAGCCAGAACCCTGACTTCGACCTAACGCCGCATCTAGCGCTGGAACACGGCGTATCGCGCCAGCACGCCGTCCTGATACCGACCGGCGAGGCGTTGTACCTGGTCGATCTGGATAGCACAAACGGCACGTGGATCAACGGCAGTTATCTTGAGCCGGGCCAGCGATATCCGCTGAACGTGGGGGATCGGGTCGAACTGGGGCTGCTCCGGCTGGTGGTCAAGTCGGTCGGGCCGTTGAGCCGGTCATAACAAGTAGCTACCTGCTTCCACAGCAAAGGCGCTTGCCCCCCTCTTCACAACGGGTACAATTTCAAAGCATGGCACTCGATCCACTCCTGATCCGCCAGGCCGCCGAGGTCCTGGCTGCGGCCCGCCTGCTGGCCGTATCAAGCGGGGCGGGGATGTCCAGGGAAAGCGGGTTGATGACCTTTCGTGAGGCCCAGACCGGGCTGTGGGCACAGTACGACCCTCAGCAGTTGGCGACGCCTCAGGCATTCCGCCGTGACCCTGACCTGGTGTGGTCGTGGTACATGATGCGCCTCCAGCGCGTCCGTGAGGCCCAACCCAACCCCGGGCACTACGCAGTGGCCGAATTGGAGCACCTTATACCGCAGGTCGTGGTGCTGACCCAGAACGTGGATGGGCTGCACGAGCGCGCAGGCAGCACGGACATCGTGGAGTTGCATGGCCGGCTGGGACGTTTCAAGTGCGGTACAGGATGTCAGGGGGAGCCAACACCAATTGACCTGGCAGTAATTGACCATGATGCGGAGCACGCGCCGCGTTGCCCCCAATGCGGCGATTATGTGCGGCCCGATGTGGTGTGGTTCGGAGAGAACTTGCCGCGGGGGGCGGTGGAGCGGGCCTTCCAGATAGCCGGGGCGTGTGATGTGATGCTGGTCGTCGGCACGTCGGGTATGGTGCAGCCGGCAGCCTCGCTCCCGGTCGCGGCGCGGCGGGCCGGGGCGACGGTGATCGAGGTCAACCCGGAACCCAGCCAGATCACGCCGCTGGCCGATGTTTTCTTACAGGGGCCGTCCGGCGAAGTGCTGCCTCAGATCGTCGCGGCTGTGTGGGCGCGCAGGGAACCATCCGCCTGAGGGTCTGCGCTGCCGGATCGCAACCTGGCCTCTCACTCACCGATCAGGGGAGGGGGGGATTATTATCTGGAAAGGAAAGCCATGAAGGCATCCTCCCGCCACGCAGTCGGCGCACTAATAGGCGGCGTTCTGGTGACATTGGCCCTGCTCAGCGGGTGCGCGTTGCCCTTCGGTGCAGCTTCGGCGGAGGCCACTTCTACTCTACCTCCCCCGGTGGTTGAGCCAGGGACGGTCACTGCAACCATGCCGTCGGGAGAGGTGACCGTGGCTACTGAAGCCCCTGTCACCCCACCGACAGTTGGGCCGCCGACCTCTACGCCCGTCCCACCAACCCCCTCCGTTGTGCCGACGGATGCGCCGCCGCGCACAGGCTCATTTGATGTTTACCTGGGCGCGCCCGACGAATCGGGCCGGCAGCTTCTGCGCTGGGTGGATTCGCGCACGGGTGAGAAGGTCACGGAGATCGCGATCCGCACCGACGATGGCCTGGCGACCCGCGCGGGCCAGTATGTCTACTTCTACGCGCCAGGCACGCGCGAGCCGCAGCGCGCCAACACGGCAGGCGTGGTCCAGCCAGTGAGCTTCGCTGCACCAACGCCTGGCGTGACTTACTACGAATTCCTGCCCAGCGCCACAGGCGACTTTATTGCCTGGTTGAGTGTGGGGGTGGATCGTGTCTTCACGATCCGTCTGGCGAGCGCGGACGGATCGAATGCACGGCAAGTTGGCGGCGATACGTTGTTGGCTGGCGAGACCGTCCACCTGATCCGCGTGGCCAACGATGGCAGGCGAGTCTTCTTCGACCGCCGCCCGTCGCAGATCACGTACCAGACCATCTTTAACCCGCGCTACGATCTGTACGTGCTGGATGGGATCACCGGCCAGGTGGCGCGCCTGCCCGGCGAACCTGCCTGCGGTGAGGCTCGGCTGTGCGATGCCCATATCTCTTCGGATGGGTCGGTGCTGGTGCGGACGCTCCCTCCCTCAGCGGCCTACCAGCAACCTGTCGTGGTCACCAATCTGATCAGTGGCTACCCACTGGCACGATTTGCGCCGGAGGGTATCCCGGCAGGGGCGGCGTTTGAGATCGGCTATCCGTTCCTGACACCCGGCGGCGAATTGATATTCGTCGAATCGTATGGGCCGCCGCAGCTTGAGCGATTTGTGCTGGTGTGGGGGAATATCGTCACCGGAGAGCAGCGGGTGGTCGCCGAACTGGGGTACGACCGGCATCGTCCATTGGGCTGGGCAGCGGATGGGGTCACCCTGCTGACTACCCGTGAGCCAGATTATTATGATACTTGGCAGATCAACATCGAGAGCGGCGCCATGCGGCAGATCGCCGCGATGATGTTCCTGGGGCATATCGAGCAGCCGCCGTCTGTGCCGTGAGGGCCTGGCGTGTCAGCCCATCGGTGCTCTGGGATAGGAAGCGTGGGGTAGCATGGCCATTTCCCAGAACGTGCTTCGCAGGTTACGCATTCACGTACCGCCATGGGCCAGCCTCGCCCATCCGATCTACCGGTTGGAGGTACAGCGGCGGCTCCAAAACCGCTCGCTGCTGGCACTGCGGCTGGGCTGCGTGCCGTCGGTTTTCGCCGCTACCAGCCTGGGGCTGATCGCCGTTGGGGTGACGGTGTTCATGAGCCAGTTCACCTGGGCTGTCACGTGGCAAGATTACGCCACCTCGATCCCGCTGATGCTCGGCTGGGCCGGAGGCACGATGCTGCTGATCCAGGTGGGGGCAGGAGCGATTGCCAACATCCTGACCATTGCCCAGGCAGCGCCGTTGATCAGCGGTGAGGTCGAGCTGCAAAGCTGGGGTCTGCTACGCACCACGACCCTCACGCTGCGCGAGATCTTCTTTGCCAAGTACGCCGCTGCTCTGAGCCAGCTCCGTGCTCCTTTGTTCGGTTTGATGGTGTTGCGGCTCGCCAGCACGGTGACGGGGCTGTTGCTGTTCGCCTACGTGATATTGCGCGATACCTTCTACTATATGTACCCGGAGGATTGGCGGCTGTTCTGGCAACAGGCGCGCTGGTTTCCGCCCCTGATCGCCATCGCCGCCGCCCTCGTCTTCTATCTCAGCCAGCCTGTGGTCCAGTGGCTGCTGAGTGGGGCCATCGGTCTGCTGGCCTCCGCCTACGCACCAACGCGGGGACAGGCCATCGCCGCCGGGCTGGTCGGTCGGCTGGCGCTGTGGGTGGCCACTATCCTGGTGAATGTGGGCTGCATCTATCTGCTGAGCTATGCCTATTCCCAGTGGGTGGGCGGTTACTATCTTATCTCCTCCGGCCTTCAAGCCGGGCCCAGCCCCGGCCCTCTTGAGATCAATTGGGTCACCAGCCTCACCATTGCGGGCTACATGGTTGCTGTGCTGGCTTCGCAGATCGGGATTACACTGCTGGTGCTGGGCCTGGCGCAGCGGCGCACCCGGCTGCTTGGTGGGGCGGCTCGATGAGCACCCCTGTTCCGGCGGTTCAGGTTCGGAAGGAAGGGATTGCAGTGCGCGCCCCCTGGCGACGATGGTCGGCGCGGCGGTGGCGGCGGGCGGTCAACATGGGCTGTGTGCCGCTGACTCTGCTGTGCAGCGCCGGGGTGAGCGCAGCGATCTCGTTGGCTGCCTTTAACCGCCCGCCCGGCTGGGTGCTGAACACGCGGGAGTGGATGATTGCCGGAAGGCTGGGAGTGAGCGCGGCTGTCCTGATCGGGGTGCAGGCCATGCTTGCGTGGGGGATCGGGCTGGCGGCGGCGCGCGGAGGAGCGCTGGCTGCCAGAGGCTACGGTGGTAACCTCCACCATCGCCTCCGCATTGCCCGCCGTCGCCTGGTCGTCCCGACCATCGCCCTGGTCATGGTGCGGGTGGGCGTGTTGGGTGTGATCGGGCTGGCGGCTATCTTCGCTTATCTGCCCTGGGGAGGGATGAGTATCGCAACGGGACTGCCAGCCCTACTGCGACCTGCATCGGGCTATGGGCTATTCGTGCTGGCGGCGGTGGTGCTGGCCATCCCGCACTGGCTGATCGGCCCGTTCCTCCGCCTGCGCTACAGCGTGGGGCTGGGCGCGTTGGCTGGAACCTGGGCTAAACATGAGGCTGATCGAGTTGCGCTGGCGTTCAGCGCGCTGCTGGGAGCGGGTCTGGCTGGCGTGCTGGCGCTGCTGTGGGGCTGGTCGAGCGGGCTGCTCGTGCTCCTGACGCTGGTGAATCCTTCATCCTACCGATCAGCCATGACCTTGCCCAATCCCTATGGGGCCTTACCGCCATTTCAAGCTGCGCTGCCATTTGCGGTGGGCATCTTCACGCTCGTGTACGCCGCCGGGCAACTGGTGCTGGCGGAGACTTGTTTCCTGATGGCCCGGCGACGGCTGGCCCGGCGGCGAATCGGGCAAACGCCACCCCCACCAGGTGGTGGCGAGCGCGGGGGTGACCCAACGGCCCCGGCTCGGCCTAGCGCATCAGGTTAAGCAGCGGGCTGGTGAAGCTGTTGATAGCCAGCGAGAGATGGGCATCGTGGCGTAACCGCCCGGTGCGGGTGCTGTAAACCCACAGCACGGAGTTCACTGGCGCAGGGGAAGACAAGCTGCGAAGCTGGCGGAATAGGCCCCTCGGGGTGGCACGCTGGGCTAGCGCGGCTTCGCGGGCGCGCGCCAGCAGTATCTGCCGACCGTACTCTGGGGGCTGGTGGCCGGCCACGCGCTGTTCCAATGCCAGACGGATCATCCGGTCGAGTTGCTCGCCGGGTGTTAGTTGCCTGGGTGGGTTCCGGGGGGCGTCAGACATTCGGGTGCGCTCGAAATGACCCATCTTCTCATGCGGGGGGCGGCCCCGGGTATTCCCTGGCGCTTCTCGCATGAGTGCGACCTGCCCTTCAACTACATTATAGCACCATTCTTTAGGAATCGACCTGTTAAGTCGGCGCGGGGTTCAGCCCGCCGTTCGACGAGTGGGATGTGGAAGGCCGGTGCTGCGCACGCCCCGATGTGGGCGGGCCTGTTGGTATGTGTATAATCGGGCCGCTTTGTCGCGGCCTCTCCTGATCATGCTGGCAGGGGAGGGCGTGGACACAGGCCCCGTGCCTGCCAGATCGATCCAGAGCTGAGGAGTCGGTGTGCGTATCTTCATTACCGGTCATCTTGGACAACTGGGGACAGCGTTGCGTACCGCGCTGGCCGATCACCAGGTGGAAGGGGCGAGTTTCCCCGCCTGGGATATGACTGACTGGCAGCAGGTGATGGATCGTTTCAGCGCCTTCCGCCCCGATGTGGTGATCCACACCGCTGCGCTGACCGATGTGGATTACTGTGCCCAGAATCCCCAGGAGGCGGTGCGGGTCAATGGGGTGGGGACGTACAACGTGGCGGTGGGCTGCCGTGCGGTGGATGCTTGGTTGGTGGCGATCAGCACCAACGAGGTGTTTGATGGGCGCGCCGCGCGCCCTTATCAGGAGTACGATCTCCGCAATCCGATTAACCCGTATGGCTATTCCAAGTTCGTCGCAGAGCAGGTCGTCGAACGCTACGCCCCCCGCTATATGCTTGTACGGACGGCATGGCTATTTGCACCGGGCGGCAGCAATTTCATCCATAAGATTCTGGCCCGTGCCCGGTCGGGAGAGCCGCTGAAGGTAGTGACGGACGAGGTCGGCTCGCCGACCTACGTAACCGATCTGGCTGAGGCCATCGCCCGGTTGATCGCCCTCGAACGACCCGGAATCTACCATCTGGTCAACGCGGGCGAATGCTCGCGCTACGATCTGGCGCGGGCGATCCTGCGGCTGTCCGGGCTGGACGATGTGCCTGTCAAACCGATCAGTCTGGCGGATTTTCCCCGGCCCTCAACGCCACCGCCGTATACCCCGCTGGCGAACACCTTTGCCGCGGCGGCAGGGGTGACGCTCCGGCCCTGGGAGGAGGCGCTGGCAGCCTACCTGACGGAGTCGAGTGCTTGAACCGGCCTCTCGTCTCAGTGGTGATCCCCAACTGGAATGGCGTTGCCCATCTGCCAACGTGCCTGGATGCCCTGCGGGCGCAGACCTACCCCCGCGTGGAGATCATCGTCGTCGATAACGCTTCAGCGGATGGCTCGCGGGAGCTTTTGATGGAGCGTTACCCCGATGTGCGCGTGATTGCTTTGCCGCGCAATCGTGGCTTCACCGGGGCGTGCAATGCCGGGATCGAGGCAACCCAGGGCGAGATCGTCACCCTGCTGAACAACGACACCCAGGCAGCACCCACCTGGATCGAGGAAGTGGTGGCTGTCTTCGACCGCCACCCGGAGGCGGGGAGCGTCGCCAGCAAGATGCTGCTGTTCGACCGGCGCGATAGGCTGCACACGGCGGGGGACTTCTATCGCATCGACGGGCTGCCGGGCAATCGCGGTGTGTGGCAACCGGACGGTCCGGAGTACAACCGCGAGGAACCCGTCTTCAGCGCGTGCGGCGGATCGGCAGCCTACCGGCGGGCGATGCTCGACCAGGTGGGTGTGCTAGACGATGATTTCTTCTTTTCCTGCGAGGATGTGGACCTCGGCTGGCGGGCACAGCTTGCCGGGTGGACGTGCATCTACGCCCCGCAGGCGGTGGTTTACCATCACCTCGCGGCCACCGGTGGCGGCCCGACGGCCAGCTTCTACGATGGCCGCAACACGATCTGGGTCATCGCCAAGAACTACCCCGGCCCGCTGCTGCGCCAGCATTGGCCGGAGATCGTCCAGGCGCAGGGACGGCGAGCCTGGGCCGCGATCCGTGCATGGCGGGGAGCGGCGGCGCGGGCTACGCTGCGGGGGATGATCGCCGGGTTGTTGGGCCTTCCCCGGATGCTGCGGAAGCGGCGGGCGATCCAGGCAGGGCGAGCGGTGAGCATAGGTTACCTTGAGTCGATCCTGACGCCACCGCCGGTGCGTCCACGCTCCGACACGGGCAAGCAAACATAGACTCGTAGAATAGACGATCCTGCGGCAAAATCTGTCCGCGCCCGCCCCAGGGCGGGGGTAGCCATCCTATCAGGAACAGCATCGTTTATGATCGATCCGGCACGAACGCCGCTGTTGTCAATCATCATCCCGGCGTACAACGAAGAAAGCCGCCTTCCCGAAAGCCTCGAACAGGTTGTGCAGTTTGTGGCGACCCAGAGCTACCCTATTGAGGTCATCGTCGTCAACAATAACTCGCGGGATCGGACGGGCGAGATCGCTGAGCAGTTTGCGCAGCAGCACCCATTCGCCCGCGCTCTGCACGAGCCGCGTCAGGGCAAGGGCGCTGCCGTCCGCGCGGGAATGTTAGCCGCCAGCGGCTACTATCTAATGTTCTGCGATGCCGATTTCTCCATGCCGGTGGAGGAGGTGAGCAAGTTCGTGCCGCCCCATATCGATGGTTATGACGTGGCGATTGCCAGCCGCGAGATTCCCGGTTCGCGGAGGGTCGGCGAGCCAGAGTACCGCCACCTGATGGGTCGGGTGTTTAACCTGATCGTGCGTCTGCTGGCGATCCCGCGCATCCAGGATACGCAGTGCGGGTTCAAGGCGTTCCGGCGCGAGGTGGCTCAGGATGTGTTCGCCCGGCAGACCATTGACGGTTGGGGGTTCGATGTGGAGGTGTTGTTCATCGCGCTGCGACATGGGTATGCGCTGGTTGAAGTGCCCGTCACATGGTATTACAAGGCACAGAGCCGGGTCAGCCCGATCCGCGACTCGGTCAAGATGGTGCTGGAAATCCTGAAGGTGCGGCTCAATGCCTGGCGGGGAGTGTATGAACAGGAACCAGACACTCCCGGCTCCCCTCTTCGCCGTGCAGAGCAGGGGGAGCCAAACTCAGGGCGCGACCCATGATCAACCCTCATCTGGAATACGAACGCGCGCTGGTGGCGCGGGGATATACGCGCATCGCCGGCCTGGATGAGGCGGGGCGCGGCGCGTGGGCCGGGCCGGTTGTGGCCGGGGCAGCTATCCTGCCGCTGGATCGAGCCGACCTGCTGGCTGCGCTAGGCGGGGTGCGCGATAGCAAGCTATGCACGCCGAATCAACGAGAGGCCCATTTTGGCACCATCTGCACCGTTGCGCTGGCGACGGCTGTTGGGGTCGCCTCTGCTGAGGAAGTGGACAGGATGGGCATCGCTGCCGCGACGCGGCTCGCCATGCGCCGGGCGGTCAAGGCGCTGGCCGTCCCCGCCGAGGCACTGCTGATCGACTGGCTGCGGTTGCGTGAGGTTCGGCTTCCCCAGCAGGCAATCTGTAAAGGGGATCAGGTCTCGTTGAGTGTTGCAGCAGCCAGCATCGTGGCAAAGGTGGCGCGCGACCGGTTGATGGTCAGCCTGGACGCGAAGTATCCTGGCTATGGTTTTGCCCGCCATAAGGGTTACGGGACGGCAGCCCATCGCGCGGCGTTGCGGGAGCGCGGCCCGTGCGCCATCCATCGCCGCAGTTTTGCGCCTGTTGCCGCCCGCCTGATCGTGGAGGCCGAGCGTGCCATCTGTGGCCCTCGTCCATGACTGGCTGAACCAGATCGGCGGCGCCGAGGCGGTGCTGGAATCGCTGGTTGAACTCTACGCCGGTGCGCCCGTGTACACGTCGATATATGCCCCGGACCGGATGCCGGAGGCGTACCAGGCGTGGGACATCCGCACGACATGGATGGATCGGTTGCCGGGAATCCATGCCCATCACCAGCCGTACCTGCCGCTCTATCCACTGGCCTTCCAGAATCTGGACTTGAGCGGCTACGAGATCGTCCTCTCCAACAAGAGCGGCTTCTGCCACGGTGTCCATGCGGGGGGCGCGCTGCATGTCTGTTACTGCCTGGCGCCGACGCGCTACGTGTGGCAGTTCGCGGAGTATGTGGCGCGGGAGCGGCTCTCCAACCGCGCGGCGATGATCCTCCGCCCCGTGATCGCACGGCTGCGGAAGTGGGATTACGACGCCGCACAGCGCGTGGATCATTTCATCGCCATCTCAACGGAGATCAGAGAGCGGATCGCCCGCTTTTACCGGCGGGATTCGGTGGTCATCTATCCGCCGGTGGATACGGATCGGTACGCGCCCGCTGACTGGGTAGATGACTACTTTCTGGTCGTGTCGCGTTTAATCCCCTACAAGCGGGTCGATTTGGCAGTGCAGGCATGTACGCGGCTCGGCGTGCGGCTGCTGGTCGCCGGGGATGGGCGCGACCGCGCACGGCTGGAATCACTAGCCGGGCCGACGGTCGAGTTCCTGGGCCGTGTGCCCGACGCGGATTTGCCAGACCTGATGGCCCGCTGCAAAGCGTTTCTCTTTCCCGGCCTGGAGGATTTCGGGATCGCCCCCGTCGAGGCCCAGGCGGCAGGCCGCCCCGTGATCGCCTTCCGAGGTGGCGGGTCGCTGGATACAGTGATCGAGGGAGAGACCGGTCTGTTCTTCGACGCGCAGACGGTCGAGAGCCTGTGCGACGCGATCCGGCGCTTCGAGGGGATGGCATTCAGCCCAGCGAAGTGCCGCACTAACGCACAACGGTTCGATGCCTCCGTGTTCCGGCGGGAACTGGCGGGCTTCGTCGAAGCACGGTACGATGAGCGCCGGAAGAAGAGGGTTCACTGACAGGGGTGACTCAATGGAACTGAGGCAACTATGGAAGATCGCGCGGCGGCGCTGGTGGCTGATCCTGTTGCCCAGCCTCGTGGCGCTGGCCTACGCGAGCTATCTGACCCTCAGAATGCCGCCGGTTGGTGGGTATTCCACCAGCATCCGGTTTACCGCTGCACAGCCCCCGGATAGGGGGAGGCGCAGCTATGAGGACAGCAGTTACTACCCCTGGCTGGCCTCGGAGTATGTGGTCAACGCGCTGACGGATTGGGTGAAGACCAGCACCTTTTCAGAGGAGGTCAGTGCACAGTTGGCCGCACAGGGCGTCGAGATTCCCGCCGGGGCGCTACAAGGAGCTGTCATCTCTGATAATGAGCGCAGCGTCATGGTGCTGACCCTCAACTGGCGTGACGCCGACCAGCTTGCGGACATCGCGGGTGCAGCCACGACGGTGCTCCAGGATCGCAGCGGGACGTACTTCCCGCAGATCGGGGCAGGGGGGCTGGAGGTGGTGGCGCTCGACGATCCGACCGTCGTGCCTGTGCCGCCGCCGCTGAGCGCCCGGCTCAACCCGCTGATCCGGTTCGGGCTGGGCGTGGCAGCGGGTGTCGGGCTGGCGTTTTTGGTGGAATACCTTGACCCGTCCCTGCGTGAGCGGGCGGAGGTCGAGGCAATGGGATTAGCTGTGCTGGCGGAAATCCCGCCGCAGAGCGGGCGGCAGTGAGGTAATCGGAGGGTTTCGGAATGCAGCTCCAGACCTATGCGCGTATTCTATGGCGGCGTGGCTGGATCATGCTGGCGCTGGCAGTGATCGCGGCGGTGGCGGCATTTGCATTCAGCGCCATCAAGGAAGAACGCGATCCTGTCTACAAGTCTACCATCCTGATCCTTGTCCAGCCTGCACGGACGGATTTTGGGCAGGCGCAGGCAGCCAAGACCCTGCTGCGTTCCTACGTGGCGTGGATGGATAGCAACTATCGTGCCGCCGACGTGATCGATGTGCTGCAACTTGACATGCTCCCAGAGGAGCTGCGAAGTGACGTGACCATTGCCAGCGACGACTCGCGGTTGGTGATCCAGATCGATGTCGAAAATGGCAACGGTGATGTCGCCAATGACATCGCCCGCACTTGGGCCGATCTGTTCATCCAATGGCGCAACGAGGAAAACCAGAAAGTCCGGCGCGAGGATCGCATTGATGCACAGATCATTGACGACCCGCGCTACGTGCTTGATCGGCCCAATACCAAGATCAACACGGCGGCAGGCGGGATTCTGGGTTTCCTGGTTGGAATGGGGATCGTGTTTGTATTAGAGTACCTGGAGTCAGGAGTGATCCGGTCGAGGGAGGATGTGGATCGGTTCTTGGCGATGCCAGTGCTCGGCGCGATCCCGCCGGCGGAGCATTAGCCCCTGACGGCGTCAAGCCAGCCCACGAGTTGCTCGGTAGCATAGAGGGGGCAGAGCGTATGGGTACGATAGACCACAAGAAAACCTTGGCTCACCTGTATGGCCCATCGGACAAACAGGTATCAGTGGTGGATGTACCGCCGATGAACTTCCTGATGGTCGATGGGGTGGGCGATCCGAACACCGCGCCAGCTTACCAGGCTGCCATGGTGACGCTGTACTCGGTGGCATTCACCCTCAAGTTCCTGCTGAAGAAGCGCGGCGAGATGGACTACACCGTCATGCCACTGGAAGGGTTGTGGTGGGTAGGTGACCTGACTCGATTCGAGTACGACTCTGACAAGGATAGCTGGCACTGGACATCCATGATCATGCAGCCGGATGAGGTGTCGCAGGCGCACGTTGAGGAAGCAGTGAAGGGGGCCGCGCGCAAGAAGGAGTTGCCCGCTCTGAGCGCCCTGCGTTTTGAGCGCTTCCACGAGGGGTTGTCGGCTCAGATCATGCACCGGGGGCCATACTCGGCGGAGAAGCCAACCATTGACCGCCTGCACGCCTACATTGATGACAACGGTTACATCCCGCGCGGCAGGCATCATGAGATCTACCTGGGCGATCCGCGCCGCACTGCCCCGGAGAAGCTCAGGACAGTGATCCGGCAGCCAATTGAGAAAGCAGTTAGCGATTAGCTATCGGCCAGTCGCTATCCGCCCAAGCGACTTAAGAGAGGAACGATGGCACAAGCGAACCTGGTTACCCTGACCCATCCCCGCTCGCCTGCCAGCGAGGCATATCGAACGTTGCGGACGAACCTGATCTTCTCTGGGTTGCGGGAGCCGCTGCATACCTTGGTGGTCACCAGCCCGGCCCCGGAAGAGGGAAAGAGCACGGCATTGGCAAACCTCGCCGTGACGCTGGCTCAAGGTGGCAAGAAGACGATTCTCGTTGATTGCGACCTGCGGCGACCCAACCAGCACGATCTATGGGGAATTGCGCGCGAGCCGGGGTTGACGACAATGGTGTTAGAAGGACTCAAGGAACCACCATTGATTGATGTGGGGGTGGAAAACCTCAAAGTGCTCACCAGCGGGCCGCTGCCCTCCAACCCTGCCGACCTGCTCGGCTCGCCCCGCATGGACGAGATCGTGGGGCAGCTCAAGAAAAGGGCCGATATGGTGCTGTTCGATGCGCCGCCCGTGATCGCCGTCACCGATGCGACGCTGCTGGCGGCCAAGTTGGACGGGGTGCTGCTGGTGCTGCGGGCACGTAGCACGCGGCGTGACCATGCTGAACGGGCTAAAGAACTGCTGGAGCGAGTCGGCGTGCGGATCGTGGGCACGGTGCTGACCAATGCCCAGGTGGACGTGCAGTTGGGCGGGTATTATGGCTAGGAACGCAGAGGGTAACTCGGCAAGGGGGCAGACAGACGGGTCTGCCTCTGCCATCTTATGAAGATGGGGCTTATGCAGTTGAAAGGCCAGGGAAGGTAAGGGGGCTTCGAGCCTCTGGTCAGGGGGCCAACTGCGTAACTCCTGGAAGAATGAGGACAGGAGCACACGAACATGGTCGCGTCACTGACGCACACACGGCTGCACCGGCTGGATGAGATCACGCTCAAGAAATTACGCGCCTTGGATCGGCGGCGAACGGCGGTGCTCCTGCCGGTTGGGATGGTTGAAGAGCACGGCGAGCACCTGCCGCTCGGCACGGATAACTATGCAGTCGAGGCGCTGGCGCTGGCGGCGGCTTCGTGGCTGCTGGAAAACGACCGGGGGCTTCATGTGCTGCTGCTTCCGATGCTGCCCTTCGGTACCGATCCAGTGGACTCTCGGCGCGAAGAACTGTTCCGGGGCGCCGGCAGTGTGTGGATCAGCGCGGCGACGCTCAAGGCCCTGGTGGCGGATATTGCGGAACATCTGATCCGGTATGGGTTCGGGTATATCTTCCCGCTCAGCTTTCATGGCGGGGCAGGCCAACACGTGGCGCTGGACGAGTTGTGTGCCGAGATGCGCCAGCGCCATCCTGGCCTGGTGATGTATGAAGCGTGCGGGTACGTCATGGCCGGGGCTGCGCTCGATGTGACGCCCGGCCTGGCGACCCTGCTGGGCCGCCCTCTTACCACCCAGGAGGAAGTCGCGCTAAAGGGCAGCATCCACGCTTCGATGTTCGAAACGTCCTTGATGTTGCATCTGCGCCCGGAGCTGGTCGATCCCATGTACCGGACGCTCCGCACGTTGGAATGGCATCAGATGTACAACATGCAGGACTGGCCGGGATACGTAGGAGCAGGGCCATCCCATGCCGATGCGGAGGTCGGCGCGGCGATGCTGCGTTGGCGTGGGGTGCGGGCCGGGGCGCTGATCCGCCGGGCCATGGATGGCGAAGACCTCTCTCGCCTGCCGCGCCACCCGGTATGGCTCTCGGATAGCGAAGAGCCTGAGTCGGTTAGCGAGGCGCCACGCGAAGGCGAGCTGGCAGCCGCCCGCGATCCGTTTGTCGACTCCAAGCCGGCGATGTTGATCTCAAGGGAGCAGTTAGCGCAGATTCGGGCAGAGGCGTTGGGCGCAGGGGCTTCGAGCGAAGAGGCCGCGCCCGCCTCAGGAAGCGCTGATATGGATGCTGAGGCGACTCGGCCCTCATCCTCGTCAAGGACGCCTCCCCACTCCCCACCGCCGGACGCGCCGCGTCAGCCGGACCAGCAGGAGGACGCGCCTTAGACAAGCCATGTATGAGATTGATCGACGAATGCACGAAGGCCACTCATTCAGGCGACCAATTCGCGCCGCTCGTGTCGTTCGTGGGCTTCCATTCTGTACATTGATGGGGAGACGCGCATGAAGGGACTGATCCTGTCCGGGGGAAAAGGCACCCGCCTGTACCCGCTCACCTACACCCGCGCCAAGCAGTTGATCCCAGTGGCGAACAAGCCCGTGCTGATCCGGGTTATCGAGTGCATCCGCGATGCAGGGATCAGCGAGATCGGGATCGTGATCGGGGACACGGGGCCGGAGATTCGAGAGGCGGTCGGTGACGGCGGCAGATGGGGTGTGCATGTCGAGTACATCCCGCAGGAGGCGCCGCTGGGGCTGGCGCACGCGGTCAAGGTGTCGCGCGATTTTCTGGGCGATGAGCGATTCGTGATGTTCCTGGGCGATAATGTCATTCAAGGCGGGATCGGCCTCCTCATCCAACAGTTTGCATCGAGTGACTGGAACGGCCAGATCGTACTGAAGGAGGTGCCCGACCCGGAGCACTTTGGCGTGGCGGAACTCAACGGTGACGGCCAGATCAGACGGCTGATCGAGAAGCCCAAGGAGCCTTCCTCCAACCTGGCGTTGGTTGGTATTTACATGTTTGACTCCCACGTGTTTGAGGCGGTGGAGGCGATCCAGCCCTCCTGGCGCGGCGAACTGGAGATCACGGATGCAATCCAGTGGCTTGTGTCAAACGGGTATCGGGTTTTCCCGTATGTCCATAAAGGCTGGTGGATTGATACCGGGAAACCCACCGATATGCTGGAAGCGAACTCGTACGTGCTGGAGGAGCTTCCACCCTATATTGCTGGCACGGTGGATGAGGCATCGCAGGTGGACGCACGGGTGACGGTGCAGGAGGGCGCGCAGATCATCAACAGCGTCGTGCGCGGCCCCTCCATCATCGGTGAACGAACGGTGATCAAAGATAGCTTCGTGGGGCCGTACACGAGCATTTACCACGATGTGACCATAGAGGGCAGCGAGCTGGCACGCTGTATCGTGCTGGAGCACAGTCGCATTCTGCACCTACCCATCCGCATCGAAGATAGTCTGATCGGGCGTTACGCCACGCTCAAGTACGACCAACGCAAACCGCGCTCGCTCAAGATGAACCTGGGCGACCACAGCCGGCTGTGGTGGCCCTAGATCCTCATCCCTCGATCTTGTGCGGAAGGCTGGGCTACTGGCGTTGTAACTTTTCCCAGGCAAGGCCGCCGTATGGCATCAGATCGGGCGGAACATCCTGACCGGCGGTACGTAGCTGGTGGCGTCTGCAGCGCTGGAAATCACCCTGGCAGTACATATCCATGTACACCTTCTGCGCGTACCGCTTGAACTGGGCGAAGATCGGACACTTTTCCAGATAGGGGCAGTCGCGATCAGCCATCGTGGTTCAAACCTTCGCTCATCCTCCCTTATTGTTCTTCTTATCACAAGTATATAGCCTTTTTCCGCCCTGGCCCCATTCTGTAACCTATTTGTAGCATTACAATGGATGCAGCAGGTGTTATGAGCATGGGGGGCAGCCCAGGCAGGCCCGGCGACCGCTTGACTGCGTGTGGGTGGCATCTGTGCTACAATCGTTGGCGCAATCGAATAATAGTGATGGGGGAGGTCAACGGTGACAGCCAGAGGGGCGCTGAGGAGCATCGTTCAGCGCCTGATCGAGAATCTCAGCCAGCCCACTGAGGGTGGAGAGAATAAGCTGCTGTTGATCCGGCAACTGCGGAGTTCCAGCAGTTGGGCTGCCCTGCGCGCTGTCGAGCGCCTGCGCGCTATTGGCGCGTTGGAGGATGGGTCACTCCACCAGGCTTTGCTGGTCAGCGCAAACCTCGCCAACGCCGACCTGCACCGGGCAAGCCTGAATCACGCTAACCTTCAGGAAGCCGATCTGCGGGGAGCCGACCTTCAGGAGGCGCGGCTCAGCGGCGTAGATTTGCTGGGTGCGGACCTGAGTGGGGCCAACCTCCGCCGCGCCGACCTCAGCTCCGCTAACCTGTTCCGTGCCAGACTGGTTGGGGCCAATCTCCAGGAGACCTTTCTCTTTCAGGTCGATCTGCGCGGGGCGGACTTCCGCGACGCCGATCTGCAGGGCGCGCGGATCAGCACCGCCCGCCTGGATGGCTGCAACATCACGCTGACCCAGCTTGTCGTGGCCGGAATGCTGTGCGGAACCATCATGCCGGATGGCCGGCGTTACGATGGGCGCTTCAATTTGCCCGGCGATATCCAGTTTGCCCGGTTCCTGGACCTGGAATTGGACGCCAACGATCCGGTTGCGATGGCGGGGTTTTACGATGTATCGGTGGAAGAATACCAGCGCGGGCAAAAGTGGGCGCTGGAATTCCTGCGGACGTTGCGCGAGCCAACGGCTAATCCCCTTGAGGATGACCTGCGATCTGTGGAGGTATGAACAACCGCCTTCCTCCTGGGCCTAGCCAGCCTGCTGATCAGCCACTGCTTGCTGTTCTTCCCAGGCTTCATGGGTGGTGAGCGAACCCCCCACTATATCCCATTCCATCAGACGGTGGGCCTCATCGAAGCGGAATGTGGCCTCTGCGCGTGCGAAGGTGCGTGGTCCTAAAATTTGCTTCCGGCTGACGAATCCACCCCGCCCATAGTCCGGGTTAAGCTCCTGGGATGGCGCGATCCGCAAGCGAACGATCTCGCCGGTCTTGTCCAGCCTGACGTAGAAGTAGAGACCCTCATCCTGGTTTGCGGTGGATGAGCCAGATAACAGTCCCCGCAACCGGTGCAATATCCCCATCATCCGCTCCGCGATTCCAAAAACGGGCGCCGCTCGCTAAGCATCTCGTGCCACATAGAGTAACGCGAGGGGCGCTCCCGCGCCAGCGCCTCCTGAGAATTGCTACGATTCATGGCAAATATCATAGATTATGGGTATAGAATGTTCTCTTGACACTTTACAGATAACCGGCTATTATATCTACTATCCTAACTAAATATGCATAAAACTATGTATTTCTTAGGGCGGTCGTCAGCCATCCGCCCGATGTGCGTAACGGGAGGATGTCTATGCCACCCGAGTCCCGGCCACAACGCGGGCTTAAATCTCCCAAGATGCCGCCCCATTCCACTTTCTACGACACCGTTCTGCCGATCCTGCTCGTGGTGCTTGGCATAGTCATGCTGGGCTTGATCGTCTTCGCCATAGGTGTTCTGGCGGGCATC